>Ga0207933_1001084_pt1 | contig 22310 bp, 20 predicted proteins | sample NGESurdeep092012_4_FD_184488 | JGI IMG/M metagenome (GOLD analysis project Ga0207933, IMG submission 184488) | Arctic peat soil microbial communities from Barrow, Alaska - NGEE Surface sample F53-3 deep-092012 (SPAdes) | ecosystem: Environmental > Terrestrial > Soil > Wetlands > Peat ...
TGCGAGCAGATTCCTATTTTCTTGATCGCTCCCTTTGCGGGTGTTTATGCTGATCGTTGGGACAAACATAAGGCGCTTTGCAGAATTGAAGCTTTTGCTTTGGCGCAGGCATTTTTGTTGGGAATATTAACTCTTTTTCATCTGGTTGAGATATGGCATATTATCACCTTAAGCCTTTGCCTTGGTGTTATAAACGCTTTTGAAGTGCCGATGCGTCAATCATTTGTGGTAGAAATGGTGGATCGAGACAAAGTGGCCCTTCCAAATGCCATTGCATTGAATTCCACTGTTTTCAATTTGTCCAGGTTGATTGGTCCTTCCGTGGCGGGTATTCTGATTGGTGCAGTAGGCGAGGGTTGGTGTTTTATGGCCAATGCCTTTAGTTATGCCTTAGTTCTTGTGAGTTTATTAATGATGCACATTCCGAAAAATGTGTTGGGAAGAGCGAAAGAAGTGGATATTATCAATAAATTAAAAGAAGGAATACATTACGTAAGACAAAATCAACTGATGCGTTCTTTGTTACTTCTGTTGGCTATTGTAAGTTTTTCAAATGCTTCTTTAAGAACACTCGCGCCAATCTTTGCCAAAGACATATTGAAGGGCGATGCGCATACCCTCGGCTTTTTAATGAGTGGTGCAGGAGTGGGCGCAATTTGCGGAGCGTTGTTTCTTACCAAACGTAAATCAACCGGATTGCTGAAGCGGATCGTTTCGTTTACAGGCATTTTATTGGGAACAGGAATGATCTGCTTTGCCATTTCCAGATCTCTTCCACTATCACTTTTATTTATTGCGGTTGCTGGTTTCTCTCAAATGATGCACACAGCCTGCACCAATACGCTTTTGCAACTGAATGTAGACGATGATAAAAGGGGTAGGGTCATGAGTTTTTATACGGTTTGTCTGCAGGGCACTATGCCATTTGGAAGTTTGCTGGCGGGCGCTATTGCTGGTTTTATCGGTGGACCGTGGGCGGTAGCATGCATGGGCGGATTTTGTCTTCTGAGCAGCTTATTCTTAAGGGGAAAGAATATACATTCCCGCGTGAAAAAAGCACGGGAACACCAACACGAAATGCCAGGTTACTTGTAGCGAATGCAGTACTGTTGTAATTAAATAGGAATCATTATTTTTTGTTCGTTTGCTGAAAAAAATAGCTACCATACTCTCCAATATCCGGTATTGAATAAATTATACTATCAAAAACAACACGATGTATCTTTACATCAATCTTAATCATAGAACTACCAACAGTTTATATTTAAAGTGTAAAATATACATATAATGACAAAAGTGGTAAATTGCTGCCTTAACCATAAAAAATGAAGATTAGTTTTTATATTAAATATCGGACGGTCGTTGGAGAGGAATTATACATTCTGGGGAATAATTATTACCTGGGGGACAATGATCCTTCGAAAGCGGTAAAACTTAGCTGGTCTAATGAGGATTATTGGAGGGGCACTATAAATTTCCCCTGCGATTTTGATGATACGGTTCATTATAAATATATTCTGAAAGATCAAAAAGGAATTTTAATATTTGATGGTGAAGAGAATCGATTTATTGATCTCTCACTTAACAAAACAAAAACTTACTCGATTTTTGATATTTGGAATGCAGCGGGAAACGTATGGAATGTATTTTTCACAAAAGCGTTTAGCAAAGTCCTTTTGCCACCGGTTACAAAAGTAAAGACCACCAATCCCAAAAAATTTAATTATACTTTTCGTGTAAAAGCGCCTTTATTAAAACCTGGCGAAACTATTTGCCTTTGTGGTTCTACCAAAAACCTGAAAAACTGGAACATCGAAGCTCCCATCATTTTATCACCTAAAAATAACTGGTTTACGGCTGATGTGTTTATGGAGCCAGATGAATGGCCGGCTACTTATAAATACGGAATTTATAATGTCAATGAAAAGAAATGGATTTCGTTTGAAGATGGACAGAACAGGCTCATTCATAGAATTGAAGAAGTAGAAAATAGCATTACAATTATTAATGATGGCTTTATAAATTATCAGGCTGCGTTATGGAGGGGCGCCGGCGTCCTGATTCCGGTATTTGCGTTAAGGACTAAAAAAAGTTTTGGTGTTGGGGAGTTTACTGATATCAGGTTATTAATAGATTGGGCAAAACAAACCGGTTTAAAATTGATTCAGCTATTGCCGGTAAACGATACTACCGCGCACCGCGATTGGCATGATTCGTACCCTTATGCCGCCATTTCTGCGTTTGCTTTGCATCCGATTTATATTAATCTCGAAAAACTGGCAGGGGCTGAGTTTGCTTCAATTCTAAAACCTTATCGGAAGAAACAAAAGCAACTGAATGATCTGAAAGAATTCGATTACGGCCAGGTGTTGCAATTGAAATTTGCGGCGTTGAAAGAATTATACCAAGCCCACAAAGAAGATTTTAAAACTGATCTTGATTATTTTGAATTTTTTGATTTAAACAGGCACTGGCTTGTACCGTACGCTGCATTTTCTTTCTTGAGGGATCAATATAAAACAGCTAATTTCTCAAAATGGAAAACTCATAAAAAATATAATGAAGCCGCTATTCAAAAATTAGCAAGCCCCGACCAGCAACATTACGATGAGATCGCTTTCTATTACTTCGTGCAATTTCATTTGCATTTGCAATTAAAAGAAGTAGCTGATTACGCGCACAGTCAAAAGGTAGTTTTAAAGGGCGATATTCCTATCGGGATTTATCGTTATGGCTGCGATGCGTGGGTTAGTCCTGATCTATATAATATGGACGAACAGAGCGGCGCGCCTCCTGATAATTTTGCTGTGAAAGGTCAGAATTGGGGCTTTCCTACTTATAACTGGGACAATATGAGTAAAGATAATTACAATTGGTGGCGAAGGCGTTTCGACCAGATGAGTAATTACTTTGATGCCTTCAGGATTGATCATATTCTTGGATTTTTTAGAATCTGGAGTGTTCCGATTAGCGAGGTGGAGGGTATTATGGGAAGGTTTGTACCCGCAATTCCTGTTGATATTACTGAGTTCCGTACACGAAATATCCCATTCGATTATGAGCGTAATTGTAAGCCCTTTATTACCTGGGAAATCCTGGAAATTGAATTCCAGGAAAGAACGGACGAGATAATAAAGAAATATCTTGACCGAACATCTGATGGTAATTATAAACTGAATGATTCTGTAAACACACAAGCAAAGGTGGCCGTGTTATTTAAAAAACCGAAAGATGAAAAAGTAAAACAAGGTTTCTTCAATCTCATTAGCAACGTGCTACTTTTCGAAGAAGAATATCCCGGAAGCCAACGGTTTCATTTCAGAATTTCGATAGATCAAACGTCTTCGTTTCAACACCTCGATGAGAATACAAAAAATGGAATATGGGACTTATACATTGATTATTTCTACCGAAGACAGGATGACTTCTGGGGAAAATCGGGGATGAAAAAATTGCCCCAGTTAAAGCGGAATACCAATATGCTGGTATGTGGAGAGGATCTGGGAATGGTGCCGCCTTGCGTCCCTGATGTAATGAAACAATTGGGAATTCTGGGACTTGAAATAGAACGAATGCCGAAAGATCCCGCGAAAGAATTTTTTCATCCAAATGATGCGCCATATCTGTCTATTGTAACTCCTTCTACACACGATATGAGTACCATTCGTGGATGGTGGCACGAGGATCGGCAACAAACACAACGGTTTTACAATTATATGCTCGGCCAGTATGGAGAAGCCCCATTAGTTTGCGAGGGATGGATTGATAAACGAATCATTCTTCAGCATTTGTATTCTCCCGCAATGTGGAGTATTTTTCAGCTCTCGGATTTATTAGGTATGGATGAAAATATTAGACGCGAAAACCCTGATGAAGAACGGATTAATATTCCCGCCGATCCTGATCATTACTGGCATTACCGCATGCACCTAAACATGGAAGATTTATTGAAACAAGATAATTTTAACAATGATCTGAAAAAAAATATTGAAGAGAGCGGGAGGCTGACATTGTGAATCTAAAATATAAAAAATCAAATCTTCCTTTCAAACATCCGTTTACTATTTCAAAAGGAACTAAAACTCATCAGCCTGCTTTATTAGTGGAACTGGAATTCTTTGGTGTAAAGGGTTACGGCGAAGCGCCTGCCATTCCCTATTATAATATTTCGGTAGATAAAATGATTGCTGACCTCGAATATAAAAAGAGATTTGTCGAAAAAGTTTCGTTTACTGAGCCTGAGCGATATTGGCATTACCTGCATCATACATTTCCTGAAAATCCATTTTTGGTTTGCGCGCTGGATATGGCAGGTTGGGATATTTTTGGCAAATTAAAACGCAAACAACTCCATCAATTGTGGAACCTGGATATTTCAAAAAATCCAATGACAGATATCACCATCGGTATTGATAGCATAGAAAAAATGGTTTCAAAAATGCAAGAAACCCCTTGGCCTATCTATAAAATTAAATTGGGAACCGAGGAAGACGTCCACATCATGGAAGAACTTCGGAAACACACTGATGCTGTTTTCCGCATTGATGCCAATGCGGCGTGGAAAGCGGACGAAGCGCTGGAGAAAATAAAAATTTTCAAAAATCTGAACGTAGAGTTTATAGAACAACCGTTGGCAAAAGATGATTGGGAAGGAATGAAATTTCTATACGAAAATTCCCCTTTGCCTATTATCGCGGATGAAAGTTGTGTAAGTGAACATGACGTCGAAAAATGCAGTGGATTTTTTCACGGTATCAATATCAAACTTACAAAATGTAGTGGTATTACACCTGCGAGATGGATGATAGATAAAGCACGGGAATTGAATATGAAGGTAATGATAGGCTGTATGAACGAAAGTTCAATCGGTAGTGCTGCCATCGCGCAACTATTACCTTTACTCGATTATGTGGATATGGATGGTCCATTGCTTCTTGCGGAAGACGTAGCCAAAGGAGTGCAGTATGATTATGGGAAAGTTATTTATTCCGAAGGGTTTGGATTGGGGGCAGAGGTCGAAGCGTTTTGATTTATCTCCCATCATTTATTATTATTTTCCAGCAGAGACACAAATATTGCCTATTCTTAATCTTGTGCGGTGAATAGTTGATAATTGTAGTTTCATATTATTGACTTCACTGTTAAGGTGTTTACAAACTACCGACCCTGACACTGTAACTTCCCTTCATCTGTTTATCAAAAATTAAGAATTTCATTTAAAAGTTGTTTTACTGTAATCCTTTGGCGTTTATTGAAGATTTACTTCGCGTTTCAATTTGAACATATTTTAGCACTCGGGTTTGTCGTCTCTTGCCCCTAAAGGAAAATCATTTTTTTTTATTTTTTTATTTCACAGAGCCCATTTATTGAAAATTAGAATTCAGAAATCTTTTTCAGAAAATAAAAATTTTCGCCAAGCTTCATTATTATAAATTCTAGTTCTGTCCCGCATAAACGTCGTACACAATTTCGCAGACCGGATGATACTTTATATTCAGAGCAACTATTTTCTCCCGCACGGTTTTCTCCAGATTCATTAAGAAAAATGTACAAACATCGGTATCCGTATGAAGAGAGGAAAGAGTAGGTGGAGATGGTAGACATTTCATCCCATTGAAACTGACTAAGCAAACGTTTGAAGTTAAAGACGCGAATTATCTGATGAGTTGGGCAGAATAATTGTTGGATAGCTAAATAGCTATTTATTTTTTTCTTAAATTGAGCAAAATTTTTTATATGATCAAATTGAACGAATTAAAAAAGGGTGATTATGTACTGGCAGAAAGTGATGGCCAGGCATGGCGCGGAGAAGTTATGGATTTTAACCATGACGAAAAAGAGATCTGTGTCAATAATGGAGTTCAGGGAATGTATTTCAGTCAGGAAGCATTATTCCCGCTGCCGGTGGATGAAGAACAATTACTTAAATTGAAATTTACAAAGCACGTAAATGAAGATGGATCAGTAAAGTACATGAAAGGGGCGTTCCGTATTCAGATTCCAAAACAAGATGATTTCTCTCATTTTGAAATATGGTACCGGGACGAAAAGAGAATTATGACTCACGAAATCCCCATGCACGTTTTACAAAACCATTATACAGATATGACGAAAGTGCATCTTAACGACCGGGTGATTTAATTACTTCAATATTGCACTTGTTAATTGAGTTTTTGTATTCACGTTTTGGTTGAAACCCATATAGTTTAGATTTACAAGTGTATTATTTTTTATTAGCCCAAAATTTTCCGCATAATAGCTATCTATGCTGGATGTAAGTGATGCAGCAGGAATAAATGATGAAGAAATACTGGAAGAAACATGAACTACATTATTGTAAGTAATATTATTTACTACTAGTGAAGTCAATTTTTCTGCAACTTTGTTCGTAACAGTTAGTGGAACGGGAATATGTTGGATAGTTAAGGTAAAAGGCTGGCTCCAAGTGCCTCCGACTGCCAAATTATCTTCTAAATATATTCTTTCTACCGAGCCTCCACCATTTATCGGAACGGAATCAAACTGATAATAATTATTGCCCGTGAGATTCAAATATTGGCTACCACCGTACGAATAACTGTAAACATGATATGTTTTACTATTAATAGTAGTGTCATTTGGTGTGGACGTTACAGTATAGTCAGAACTTTTTGGAGTGCTACTTGATGAATCTAATTCGTGATAAGTCCATGAACTACCAGCGTTTGTATTTATATAAGATACTGTTGTAGGATTTGAGGAATTTGTATCTTCTTTTTTTCCACAAGAACTGACGAGTGCGGCTACTATAAAGAAAAATAAATTTTTTGCTTTCATGTCTTTTTTTGAGGGTTACGAGCAAATATATAAAAATCATTAACGCCCAAAGGCTAATCAAAAGTATTAAGAGCATAAAATTAGAAAAGCGTCTCATATTTTATTCTTTCCTTGAATATGATAATAAAAGAGCCGATTTTTTTTTAAAAATTTAAATTAATACACTTATCTTTGCGCCTCCAAAAATAGTATGGCAAAACAAGCGCTGATAAAACAAGACGGAACAATCCTGGAAGCCTTATCCAATGCGATGTTCAGGGTGAAGCTTGAAAATGGTCATGAAATTTTGGCAACAATTTCTGGTAAAATGCGAATGCATTATATCAAAATATTGCCCGGAGATAAGGTAGGAGTTGAAATGAGCCCGTATGATTTATCAAGGGGAAGAATCATTTTTAGATATAAATAACAAACTTTTCACAGGTAAAAATAAAAGTGAGATCATGAAAGTAAGGGCAGCAATAAAAAAGAGAAGTGTTGATTGCAAAATAGTTAGGCGAAAAGGAGTATTGTATGTAATTAACAAAAAGAATCCACGCTATAAGCAAAGGCAGGGATAGTCCTTGGGCATCCTTCGGCAGGCTCAGGATGACAAGTCTCAAATTAAAATTGAAAATTAAAAATTAATAATTCATATGGCGCGTATTGCCGGTATAGATTTACCAAAAAATAAAAGAGGCGAAATTGGCCTTACCTATATATATGGCATTGGAAAATCCACTGCGCGTTATATTTTGGAAAAAGCAAATGTAGATTACGATAAAAAAGTAAATCAGTGGAATGACGATGAGCAAACCGCGATTCGTAATATAATCAGTGGTGAATTTAAGACGGAAGGTGCATTGCGCAGCGAAGTCCAAACCAATATCAAACGTCTGTTAGATATTGCATGTTATCGTGGCCTAAGGCATCGCAAAGGATTGCCGTTGCGCGGCCAACGCACCCGTACTAATAGTCGTACCCGTAAAGGAAAGCGTAAAACAGTAGCCGGAAAGAAAAAGGCTCCTAAGAAATAATTTCTGAGGCTGAAAGCAAAATGCTGCAAGCCGAAGTGAAAAAGGCTTATATTTTCGAAGCAACACCAGATATCTAAAAGCCGGAAGTAGGGTTGGTTCAAGCACGGTTCTAATTAGTTATGGGAACAGTGAAAAAACAAATTTTAAAGATTACCTATCAGGATTCATTATGGCAAAAGCAACAAATGCAAAATCATCATCCAAGAAAAGAGTTGTAAAAGTAGAACCTTATGGAGATGCACACATCGTAGCAAGTTTCAACAACATCATCATTAGTTTAACCAATAAGCAAGGCCAGGTTATAGCATGGTCTTCTGCTGGTAAAATGGGATTTCGCGGTTCTAAAAAGAACACTCCCTATGCAGCACAGATGGCCGCCGCTGATGCAGCCAAGGTTGCTGTGGATTCGGGCTTAAAGCGTGTTGATGTTTTTGTAAAAGGACCAGGCTCCGGACGTGAAGGTGCTATCAGGTCTTTATCTCAGTCAGGTATTGAAGTAGTAATGATCAAGGATATTACACCTTTACCCCACAATGGTTGCCGACCTCCCAAAAAGAGAAGAGTATAACAATCAATGTTGTTCGATTTTTCAATGTCTGAAATCAGGTATTAAGAAATCAGACTTATTTTAATAACCGGGTGCATTATTAATTTTCGATTTTTAATGATGATGCATCGACACTAAAAAATCAAGAAACAATTATGGCTCGTTACACAGGACCAAAAACCAAAATCTCCAGGATATTTGGAGAACCTATCACAGGAAATGGGAAATGGCTAACAAAAAACAGCAACCCTCCCGGGATGCATGGAGCAGCCCGCAAGCGCAAAAGCCTTGGTGAATATGCTCTACAACTTCGCGAAAAGCAAAAGGCTAAATATACTTATGGCCTTTTGGAAAAGCAATTCCGTAATACATTTAATGAAGCTGCCCGTCGTAAAGGCGTTACAGGTGAACAATTGATAAAATTGCTGGAAGCTCGTTTGGATAATACGGTGTTTCGTATGGGGATTGCGCCTAGTCGTCAGGCAGCACGTCAGTTGGTTTCGCATAAGCACATCACGGTAAATGGTGAAGTATTAAATATTCCTTCGTATTCTTTAAAGCCGGGTGATGTAATTTCTCTTAAAGAAAAGGCAGCGCATAACACTTCTATTACCTCAAACCTTCGTCCTAAAAACCCAAAATTCAACTGGATCGAATGGAATGAAGGCGAGATGAAAGGTACATTTATAGCTTATCCTGAAAGGGAAAGCGTTCCTGAAAATATTAAGGAATCACTAATCGTGGAATTGTATAGCAAGTAGGTAGTACCAGGAGTGGTGCCGAAAGGCAGGGGAGAAGGAAACAAAAATTCAATCAACAAAACAAAATAAAGAAAATGGCCATTTTAAATTTTGTAAAACCAGACAAAATCGTTCTTCAAAAAAGTACAGATTTCGAAGCGCAATTCGAATTTCGTCCTTTAGAACCTGGTTATGGCGTTACAATTGGTAATGCGCTTCGCAGGGTGTTACTTAATTCCTTGGAAGGGTACGCAATTGTTGGGATAAATATTGCTGGGGCAGATCATGAATTTGCGACCATAAAAGGAATCACTGAAGATGTAACTGAAATAATCCTTAACCTAAAACAGGTGCGATTTAAAAAGAAAACAGATCAGGACAGTGGTACAGAAAAAATAAGCCTTTCTTTAAAAAATGTAACAGAATTTACGGCTGGAATGATAGGCGAAGCGTCTCCTGCTTTTGAAGTGATGAATCCAGGTTTGCTAATTTGCACAATGGATAATTCAGCCAAATTGGATATTGAAATCACGATAGCGAAAGGCCGTGGATATGTTCCCGCTGAAGAAAGCAAAGAAAAAAGTTCTCATTTCGGATTTATTCCGGTAGATGCTATTTATACGCCGATCAAAAATGTAAAATACAGTATTGAAAATACAAGGGTTGAGCAGAGGACAGATTTCGAAAAATTAGTGATGGATGTAGTTACTGACGGAACTATTCACCCTGAAGAAGCAGTAAAGCAGGCTTCAAGGATATTGATTCAGCACCTGATGATCATCACTGATGAGAATATTACATTCGATAATAAAGAGGAAAAGAAAGAAGACCTGGTTGATGAACAAACATTGCAGCTTCGCAAAGTATTGAAAACACCATTGGAAGATTTGGATCTTTCTGTAAGGGCTTTCAATTGCCTAAAGGCAGCTAAGATTAATTCATTGAGCGAACTGGTACAATACGAGCAGGAAGACTTGATGAAGTTTAGGAACTTTGGACAGAAGTCTTTAAGTGAAATTGAGCAAGTATTGAACGAAAGAGGCCTTGGATTTGGATTAGACCTTAGCAAATTAAAATTAGACGAAGAGTAATAATGATTCTATTAGCTGATTAGCTAGTTATTCAATTTATAAAGTAACATTCACAAGGTTATAATTCCTGACACGGTATAACCTAAAAATAAAGTTCATGCGTCACGGAGATAAAATCAACAATTTAGGCAGAACGGCAAGCCATAGAAATGCCTTGTTAATAAATCTTACCTGCCAGTTATTTGAGCACAAGAAGATAGTAACTACACTGGCAAAAGCAAAAGCACTGCGTCCTTTTGTAGAACCTTTAATTACAAAATCTAAGGAAAACACAACTCATCAGCGTCGTTTAGTATTCAGTCGCCTACAGGATAAGACAGCTGTTAAAGAATTGTTTGACGTGATAAGCCCTAAAATTGCTTCCCGTCCGGGCGGTTATACCAGGGTCATTAAATTGGGACGACGAGTAGGGGATAATGCCGAATTGGCGATGATTGAATTAGTTGATTATAACGAAATATACGGCAAGGGTATTGGTGAAACTGCGGCGCCTGCCAAGAAAACGCGTCGGGCAGGAAAAGCTAAAAAGGATGTAGCTGATGAGGGAGTGGCGGTAGAAAAGGCTGAAACTGCTCCAAAAGCGAAAGGTAAAAAAGCTGATGATCTTACCAAAATAGAAGGAATCGGACCAAAAGCTGCTGAAGTACTTCATGAAGCGGGAATCACCTCATTTGCTAAATTGGCCGAAAGTAAAGCAGAGGATCTCAAAGAAATTTTGGAGAAGTCGGAAGGGCATTTTAATGCACAGGATCCTACAAGCTGGCCAGAACAAGGGCAATTGGCTGCTGACGAAAAATGGGATGAATTAAAAGAATTACAGGATAAATTAATCGCAGGACGATAATAAAAATAGTTTAAAATTTTTTGATAATGCCTCTTGTTGAGGCATTATTTTTTGGAAAAATTTTGAAGAATATTCCATCTTTTGCCTTCGTTTCTTTACTTTTGCGAAACTTTAAACATGTCTGATATACAATCTCAATCTCTGAAACCCGCTATATTAATTTTAGAAGATGGTAATGTATTCCATGGCAGGGCTTTTGGAAAACTAGGAACCACTACCGGTGAAATTTGTTTCAATACCGGAATGACCGGCTACCAGGAAGTTTTTACAGATCCCAGTTATTATGGCCAGATCGTGATAATGAACAATGTTCACATAGGAAATTACGGCATCAATGACCAGGACGTTGAAAGCGATTCAATAAAAGTGAAGGGAATTATTGGGCGTAACCTGGAAGAGCAATATTCCCGATTTGCTGCTGATAATTCGTTACAGGAATATTTCGAAAAGCAAAACATTGTAGCTATTGACGGAGTCGACAGCCGTGCATTAGTAATTCATATTCGAGAAGCAGGTGCTATGAACTGCATTATTTCTTCGGAAAATCAAGATGTAGAAGAACTAAAGAAAATATTATCGGAAGTGCCATCTATGGAGGGTCTTGAGTTAGCTTCAGTTGTTTCGACAAAAGAGAGTTATACCGCCGGCGATGAAAATAGTAAAGTACGAATCGCAGTATTAGATTTTGGTATCAAAAAAAATATTTTGAATTGCTTTGTAGAACGGGGCGCTTATGTAAAAGTCTTTAACGCTAAAACACCGTTCGAAGAATTAGAGAAATTTAACCCTAATGGGTATTTTATCAGCAATGGACCTGGTGATCCGGAACCGATGAAATATGCAGTTGATACCGTAAAGAAAATTTTGGAAGTTAAAAAGCCCTTTTTTGGAATTTGCCTTGGACAACAATTATTGGCACTCGCTAACGATATTCCTACCTTCAAAATGCACCATGGACATCGCGGCTTAAACCATCCTGTAAAGAATATCATTTCCGGCAGGTGTGAGATCACAACGCAGAACCACGGATTTGGTGTAGATGCTGAAGCCGTAAGAAAAGATCCTAATATTGAAATTACTCATGTCAATCTGAATGATGAATCGGTTGAAGGTATCAGGCTGAAAGACAGACCTGCATTTTCAGTGCAATATCACCCGGAATCTACACCCGGTCCTCACGACAGCCGCTATTTATTTGATGAGTTTTTTAAATTGATCGCGAACTAAGGGAAGTGTTTCGTGGATGCATAAATGAATTTTGATCAAATAAAATTAGCGAAATCATATTTTTGATTAATATCTATCGACAATTATTTTGTAGTTTTAGACGATTAAACCCCACATCTTAAAAATATGCAGACATCAAAAAAAGTATCCTTGCTTAAGAAAACAGATATTTTTAAAAACACGCCTGAGACAGATCTTGACGTTATTGCCAATATTTTAGAGAGCGCCTCTTTAAAAAACGGGGATTCTATTTTTACAAAAGGAGATATCGGCGATTGTATGTATATAGTAGAAAAGGGAAGTGTCCGTATTCATGACGGAGCTTACACTTTTGCCATCCTTAAAGAAAATGAGGTTTTCGGAGAGTTATCTCTTTTAGATTCGGAGACAAGGTCGGCATCAGCAACCTGCAATGAGGATAGCGTTCTATTAAAATTAGATCAACAACCTTTCTATAAAATTCTTTCTAAAGATCAGGAAGTGTTGAAAGGGATCTTACAAATGCTTTGTAGAAGAATACGAGTGCTGGATGAAAAAAGCGCCCACCAATAAATCCCACTAATGAAGATCACGATTATTAACGGTCCCAACTTAAATCTTGTCGGAACAAGAGAACCCGGAGTTTATGGCTCAGAAACTTTTGAAGGATACTTTCAGAAGCTTCGTAAAGAATATGAGAATATCGATTTCGATTATTTTCAAACCAATGTTGAGGGAGAACTAGTTAACGAGATACAAGCTGCGGATAAAAAAGCGGATGGCATCATCTTAAATGCCGGCGCTTATACACATACGTCTATTGCCATTGGAGATGCTATTGCCGCGATAAAAACTCCTGTTATAGAAGTGCATATTTCTAATGTGTATGCACGGGAAGAATTTCGTAAATTCTCGCATATCTCTGCTAAATGTGCTGGTACTATTTCAGGTTTCGGGCTTAAAAGTTATTTATTGGCCGTGGAATCTTTTGTAAAAAATCTTTAATGCTATTTTCTCAAACCAGATTAATGATTCTAGAGATGTGCAAATAAAAATATCATTTATTTGTTTGTTCACTGTTCTGCAAATTCGATTGATGCTTACGTGCAAGTTATCTTTAAACGAATGGTCATTAACGACCTGTAATCATAATTCACGCATTAAGATTTTCCTAATTGCTTTATCAGGCTTTTTACGCTCTTCTTAAAATTTTCCAATTCTTTGAACTGGTCTTGTATAAAATGATTGTCTTCAATCTTTCCAATTACGGCTTCCATTTCCTCGTTGGATTCATAAACCATTTTTCTAAACGGGTTCGTATAGTCTTTTGCCCGTGATTCGTAAATACCTTTGCTCATCCATGTTTTGGTGGCTACAGCGCGCTTTAATAATGCTACAAAATATTCTGGAATAAACTGTTTGGAAGTAATTTTTTCCATTTCGCATAATGAACTATATGCGTGTGTGAGCTTATTTTTTTCGTAATCGTTGCCAGCCTGGTCATAAAATTCATGGACTTCGCTCCAAGTATTGATTTTATGATCTTTAATTTTTGCTTTCAACTTGCTAACATCTGACGTAGGAATTAACTGACCTCCAATATTATTCCATTCGTTCCTTGATATTTTTACCGGAATGCTTTTTTTAAATTCTTCAAAAGAAGTGAAGCTGTTATTTTTCCAATGCCTTAATAATTGAATCGTTCCATAGTACGTGATCAATTCTTTAAATAATCCCAATCCTTGCGCTACTTTTATTACTTCACTTTTTCTCGTACTGTTTTCGGTTCCTTTTATCGCTGCATTTCCATGTTCATCAATTTTTAATTTTGATAATATATCAATCGCCGTGAACATTTCATTGATCGTATCCGGTGCCAGGTAATTGAATTCTATCTTTTGAATTTTTTCTGTACGCTTGTCCCTATCATCAAATTTCCAGGCGTTGCGTTCCAGTGCGTACATGTTATACAGAAACCAGTAGCCGGGCATCAAAATCAGTTTATCATTTGATACGTCATTACTGATAAGGCAAAAAGGAATGGGTATATTCAACTCAACAGGATAATCGCCTTTTGCCAAAATAGTGAAGGATGCAAATTTTGAATTATGCTTCAGGCTTACGCACAAGCCGGGCCAGAAGCCACGCCCGGCTATAATTTCGCCATCAGCGCCTCGACTGTTATGATTGCTTCCAATGGTGGCGCCTGCCGCAATATTGCTTTGACCCATCACAAGGGAGGCACATAAAAAGGAGTTATTATGATGTTGTTCGTGATTAGGAAATATCAGCGTATTCAATACTTCACAACAGGAGATTGTTGAATTATTTCCGAGATATGAATTGATTAGCCTTGCACCGTACTTTAATTGCGAATGGGCTGCCATTACAAAGCGAACCGCCTTTACACCATAAAAGATTCTGCAGCCAAAACCAATAATACCATTTACCATCTCGCATCCTTCGCCGATCTGGGAGGTTCTAGCAGCATCACTGTTGATTGTCAGGTTTTTTAATTTATTGGCGCCTTTGATATAAGCATCTGTTCCGATTTTTACATCTTTAATAATGTCGCAATCTTTTATAACGCAGCGGTCGCCAATGGTGCCGTAATGGCCTCTTTTATCGTCAAATTCCTTTTGAGTTAGTTCTATGAATCTTTGGTGTAATTCCGTGTCTTCGGGATTATTACTCCATAGATAAGCATCTCCGGGAAGCATCCTGTTGAACGGAGCTATGCGCCTACCGCCATTTTCATTTCGCACTTCTATCCAAACTCTTGTCGCTTCCTTTTCTCCGTCTTTTGAAATTCCATTTCCGAATTTTGCATAGTCAGTCGTTGCCAGTTCATTCACATTCGAGATCATCACTTCGTCGCCAATGATGTAATGACTAAGATAGGTGGCATTGTTGATACACACGTTATGGCCAAAATCGCAACTGATGATCTGGCTGTTGTAGATACCAACCGGCATCCTCAGGTTATGAAATTCGAGATAATAAGGTTCCAGTTTACCAATGCGCACGAGGCCATGAAAATTGGAGTTTTTCACCAGTACCGGGTCAAACTCTTTTGACACGAAAATTTTGCTCCAATCATCGGAAGTATTTCCGTTTCGGATAAGGATTTCTATCTCAAATCCTGAAAGTCGGCGATAGTCAATTCCATTATTATTTTGCTGGTTTCTTAAATAATACTCGTCTTCTCCTTTTGGGATATATTTTGGATCAATAAAGTTATATCCTAAGTTGTTAATCGGATGTTTTGTGATGACGTTCATACGGGGTAGTTGAAATTAAATTGCAATTTATAATAATAAATCGTGCCAATATTTAATGCCTTGATAAATTCATTATTTTTTTCAACGGTATCATTTCAGCACTAAGGCGCCATTACTTTATTTAAAGCCGCAGGCAATTGCAACAAATCATAATCGTTTTCATACACTAAATATTTGTTCTCCCAATTGGTGGCATATTTTTTTTTGAACTCACGAAGACCCTGGAAATGCCTGAATCGTTTTAATTTTTCGCCAGCAAATTTTATGAGTTGTTCGGATGGGTTGTTAGGCTCTGTAATTCCGGTCATAGGAACCAGGCCAAGATTGATAAACCGACACTGCTTTTCTTTTGCGTACTCAATCAATTTTATAATTAACGCATCCATACAGCCGCCAGGCGCGTCTCTTGTTTTTCTGATGAGGTCGTAAGTGCATTCTTCGGGTGTGAAATCGGGGACAATATTTAAAAATGAAACGATTTCACCTTCGATGTTGGTAATCGTAATCACATCCTGGCTTGCTATTTCTTCTGCATTAAACATTCCCTGGCTAAATACTTGTTCATCTTTTTCGTAAGCCTGCAGCCATTCGTCAGAGACACTTTTTAAAGCTGCTACAATATTGTTATTGAGTGGCGAGAGGTAGACCTGAGTTTCAAAACCTTTTTTACTAAGGCTGTTGAGGGAATTTCGCAAAGATTGTTTTCCCTTTCCCTGAAGGGTGAAATTTTCTGCATCCAATATCGCTTCCTGGCCAATTATTATCTTTTGTTTTCTTAATTGATTAAACCACAAAATACTGTTTTCATCCACGCGATAAAACGCAACCTTCAATCCCATTTTCTTGCATTGTCGATAAAATTCAGCGATCACCTCTAGTTTATTTTCTTCTGCGCAAACGGGTTCTTCCAGCACTACGGCAAAACCGCCGGCTATTCTGTAAGATACAAATGCTTCATGTATTTCTGAAAAGAAAAAAAGCTTATCGGCTGATATTTTAAAGAAATCAAGAGAAGAATTTCCAAACTCTTCCAATAAAGCCGCCGCCCTTTTTCGCCCATATTCAGTCTCTTCATCTACCTTTATAAATGGCTTAATGATCGTAAATAATAGGAACCCCCAACTTAAAAATCCAAGTGTGTGAATAAGCCAGATAAACTGGTGGCCAAAAGGTGTAAGAGGATGCAGCGTCTCATTTCCTCCTAAAAAAAATATTTTTATAGTATTAGCAAGCGATTGGTACCATGTAAAATCAATGCCGAAGTGTCTTTTGTCAATAAAGTAAAAGCTCAAATAGCCAAAAATTAAAACGGATAAAAAGACAGTCAATACAGAAATAATTCCAACCCTTATCCATCGCACACTACTCCGGATACGATATTGACTTTGGCTCATTAAAAGCAAAACAATAATAAAGGCGGCAAATGAGGCCTCTTCATAATCAAGTGCTTTTGTGATGTTTCCCACCAATGAAAATATGGAAAGCAGCAATGCGATTCGCCACGCATTTTTTAAACCTTTAAACATATAGGCTGAGGTAATTAATAATGCCAGGCCCGTAAATAGCACCAAAATATTCGAAGCGTTAATAGCTTCCAGGGGTAGAAAAGTTCTAATCAGTTTCAGGCGCGGATGTAGGGGAGGCGTCACGACAGAAATGATATTTAAGACCCCTTGTGCAAAAATGAGCAGGGCCGGAACAATTCTGATAAATAAATTTTTTCCTCTCCAGGCAAATGCAAACATGCCCAATAACATAGGCAGCCAGAATTCAAACACACGGTATAATATCGTAATAGACAATGCTTCAACGGTAGAATAACCATAAAACTCCAGGATGTAAACGATCGATATTTCCACTGCTCCCAGGCCTCGTAAAAAAGGAGAAGTAATCATTAATAAAACCGAAACAATATAGGCAATTGCTGCTACGGGAAATGAAGGTGTGGCTCCGAGCGCAAGCATCGCAATATAAAGATGAAACATGCCGGTGAACTCTACGCCTGTGGAAAATAAAATGGCTCCGGAAAATTTTTTATTGTTCACGTTAGCCGCAAACAACTCATCAATAAAATTTGCGACTGAGGGGATTTTCTTTACAATGTATAGATATAATTTTCCTTTCTTCCGAAGCGATTGAGCGATCCATAAAAGAGCTACCAGTACAAATACTACAACGATGAGTCCAAGCCATGCGTCATGGAGTTGTTTGTCCGAAAAAATAAGAGATAGTACTACTACAGGAAACCCTACCAGGAAAACTGTAGACAAACCGGCAAAGCCATACAAACCGCTTGCCTGGTGGATTTGGGTTTTATTGTAACCACGTTTTCTTAACTGGGTTGGCGTGTACGCTAAAGAACTTACTCCGCCCGCCGGTAAGAAAATACTTAATAAGTTCCTCTTTAAAAAAAGTTCGATGGAATCCAGCCATTTCAAACTAAGGCCTATGGAAGCAAAGCTGCTGACGTACATCCCACTCTGGAATAGCACATAAAGAATAGTGACGACAAAACCCGTGAGGAGCCAAAAAGTATTAGCGTTTTCAATATTGGGGATGATCTCCTTCAGTTCCGACCTTTCGCTTCGGAAGAAAATGAAAGCGAGCAAAATCATTAATACCGCAAGGATTTCTTTCCAATAGGTTTTGGGCGAAAATGATTGAAGTCTCTTATAGATATTTGAAAATGCCAGGATGCTTTTTTATTGTAAAGTTAAACAAAGAGCAATAATACGATTTGTGTAGAAGCAAACTTCTTCAGTCGCAAATTTATTTAAATGAAAATCATGAAAATAAGTTTGCTTACTGCCCGAAGGTAACGTCATACATTGCATTTTTAAATTGAAGCAATCAACATAAGATCGCAACTGCTCATTAGGATTTCATTTTGCTTTCAATTTCCATAAGCTCAATTTGGATATGTGGTAGTTTAAATTCGGGTTGGTCTTCAAGTCGTTTTTTATCATTAAAGCCCAACGAAACGGCTTGTAGTAAATCCTTTTTCACGGCTTTGGTATCGTTATTTCGCGCGTCCAGGATGGCGGAGAAATACCATGCTTCACTGTTGGAGCTATCGGCCAATTTATAAAGCGTTACAAAATGCCGTGCTTCTTTATTTTCATTTGAGGTGATAAACTGGTTACTGATGGAGTAAAACGCTAGAGACAAATAGGCTTGTAGCCGCTGGTACATGGCACCTTCCGGTGTTTTTTCGCTTGCTTTGGCCTTTACACCTGTGATGATTTTATTCCAGTAATCGATGTCATTATTTCCGAACTGCTGTTGATAGCCGGCTTTTATCGTTTCTTCCTGTGACAATATTTTTTGGTGCGCCAACCACTGTTTTTGATAGTTCGGGTTATTGGCTAATGAATCATTTTTCATTCTAAACCAATTCACCTGTTTGGTCAAACCGGCTAAAATACTGATAGAAAAATTACAAGTTTCACTTGCTTCCAATAATTGATCTTCTGATATATTACTATCAACTTTGTTTTTATTTTTATCAATAATATTATTGATAAATGGCTCATCTCTAGGAATTAGTTTCTGACGCATTGCGTCTGTTTGTATAGCGCTGAACGCAGTATTCATCATACTTTCAGGTGCCCATTCATGTATTCCGTCAAAAAAAAGTATTCGATGCGTTGTATTGGTTTTATCAAGGCTATTATTTATGGAGATAAGATCTGTCATGTTCATATCGCCTCTGCCACTGATGGCAGTGAAACTAAAATTAAAATTACCTGCATTCAAAATGTCGGGCAAGCCAGCGCCGTTGGCAATTACACCTTTTATTTCATGATGTTGCAAGGCTATAAATGTGGCTACTTTGGCACCGCCGGAAAACCCGCATGTGTAAACGCGGTTTTTATTAACATGGATCCGTCCTTGTGAATCGTTGCTCATGGTATTCCATATATTTTCCGCATCATTCCAGTCGTTCCCGTTTTTTGAGTTATTGCTTCCTATTAAAATAAAATGATAGGTTTCTGCCAGTGCTTTGTATTTTTCGAGCGGGAGAACGCCATCGCCATGAGGATCAAAAAAATAGATTACAGGCAGGGCATCGTTGTTGGTGTTCGAAGGAATGTACAAGGCATAAGATTGTTGGGCATTTGCATTGCAAACAACGGAATTTATGATTTTACCAGTTTGAAACCGCTCTAAAGACTCGCTTTTTATTATAATGCTGGTATCAACATTTTGATTTTCCCCGTGCGTATTTCGCCCGCATGAAAGAAGGAAAAAAAATAATAAAAATACGTTTACTGTGCGAAAGGATTTCATATAATGGTGTGCGTGCCGCAAAAATACTTTTATTTTAAGTGACGTTTCCCTTGAAACAAGGAGTTTGATTACCTTTGCATGAAGGTTTTTAAACCAAACATAACAACTTTCTTGAATTTTAACACCTAAAGAATCCTCCTGTTTACAATAATTTGAATTATTATTCGTTCTTTTACTCAGATGATACGTATTATTACGATAACTTTATTTTGGTAAATATTCTGGCTGATTAAAAAATATAAACCTAATTTTTTGATGGAGTTCAAAATTTAAAATTCATTTTTTCTATGATTAAAGAAAACGGCGATGTGATTAATGTAATGATAGTTGATGATCACGTGCTTTACAGAGCCGGTGTAAAAACTGCGCTTTCTACGAAAAAAGATATTAAAATAATAGCTGAAGCTGATAATGGCGCTCACTTGCTCAATATGCTGAAAGGCATTCATCCGGATGTTATTCTTCTTGATATACAAATGCCCATTATGGATGGAATCACAGCTTTGCCCGAGGTAAAAAAACTGTACCCGGGTATTAAAGTGATCATGCTAACATTACTTGACGATCAAAGTGTAATTACAAAATTGATGGAACTAGGGGCAAATAGCTATCTCGTAAAAACCTCGGACGCAGAAGTGATTTACGAAGCTATCAAAACTTGTCATCAACAGGAATTTTTCTTCAACGCTCTGACCAATAAAGCGCTATTGAATAATCTTCGGCAGAAAAATGTAATTTCTCCATTTAGAACTTCGCAGGAAGATGCTACACTAAATGAGAAAGAGATTATGATTTTAAAATTAATGTGCGAAGAAAAGAGCACCCGCGAAATAGCGGAAGCAGTAGACCTTAGCCCACGAACAATTGAAGCAATACGTGATAAATTAAAAGTAAAGACAGGGACAAAGAGTACAGCAGGCCTTATTATGTTTGCCGTCAAGAATAACCTGGTGAATCAGGAAAGTTAAAAACGGTTAATCCATTCATAACATTATTTTTGCTCATTCATTTTTAAAGATATGAATGAGCATTTTTTTATCTACAACGATCGGTATTTTCAAAATAGCCAGCTAGCTATAAGTGCGGGCAATAATGGGCTACGGTATGGCGATGGCTTGTTTGAAACAATGCGAATGCACGGTGGAAGAATTCTGAATGCCGCTTTCCATTTTGAGCGATTGTTTTCCGGGATGAAAACATTGCAATTGGATATTCCGGCGTATTTTTCTGCGGCTTTTTTTGAACGCTCAGTAAATGAACTTTTATTGAAGAATTCTATTCAGAAAAATGCGCGCATCAGGTTGATGGTTTTTCGGGGCAATGGTTATATTTTAGAGTCCGAAAAAAATGGCACCGATTATATTATTGAAACATGGCCACTCGGGGGCAAAATAGAACTGAATGAAGACGGATTCGTCGTCGATATTTTTGACGAAGCCCGAAATAGTTGTGATTCGTTTTGTAATTTGAAATCCAATAATTATCTGCGCAATGTAATGGCCGGTTTATTTGCCAAAAGAAATAAGTTGGACGAGGCGATCATTTTAAATTGTTATGAAAGAGTTTCTGAATCGGGCATCGCAAATATTTTTATTGTAAAAGGCAACCAAATTTTTACTCCATTATTATCGGAAGGATGCGTCGCCGGCACGATGCGTCGGTGGATGCTTGTAAATTTTTCATTAAACAATTACCGGGTTTCTGAAAAACCACTTTCAGTAAATGAACTTCTGGATGCCGATGAATTTTTTCTTACCAATGCAATCCATCCTATTCGTTGGGTGAAAAATTTCCGGGACAAAATTTATAAAAATGAAATCATAATTGAGATTTTTAAATATGTTGATCAGAATCTTTAAAGAGAAAGGGTTGGTAATTTTTTTAAATTACTCATTCTGCCAGTAAAGAAAGTTTTATTAAAGATTTTAAGTTGCAAATGGAAGGATAGAACGCAGAATGTATGAGCAGTAAAGCCACTTTTATCTCATATTCCTATTTAAACTTCTGCTGATATAAAGTGCCGTTTTTGTTTTTTATAAAAAGATTCCCATTTTTATTAAATAAATTTACTGCCAGTTAATTCTTCAAACATTTTGACTCTAAAACTGATAAATTCTTAATTCACTTGGAAACTTTTAAATTCAAACCAACAGCCCGGATATTTCTTATCGTCTTTTTAATCTTTTCTGCAATATTTTTTTCACCTGCAAAATCATTTGCGCAGAATGACTCATGCCATTTACGAATAAGCCTGCTAACAGCCACTCCCGGCGACTTGCTGTATTCTACTTTTGGCCACAGCGCTTTGCGTGTAACCGATAGTGTTAAGAATATGGATATTGTTTTTAACTATGGTACGTTTAATTTTGATGAACCCAATTTCTACCTGAAATTTATAAGAGGAAAACTCCCCTTCTACTTATCACCAGAAATGTTTGCGGATTTTATGGCAGAATATAAGGAAGACAACAGGGGAGTT
>Ga0207933_1001086_pt1 | contig 22301 bp, 23 predicted proteins | sample NGESurdeep092012_4_FD_184488 | JGI IMG/M metagenome (GOLD analysis project Ga0207933, IMG submission 184488) | Arctic peat soil microbial communities from Barrow, Alaska - NGEE Surface sample F53-3 deep-092012 (SPAdes) | ecosystem: Environmental > Terrestrial > Soil > Wetlands > Peat ...
CGGCGCGGGCGGGGATGTCGCCGTAAATGGCGAGGACGCAGTTGTTGGGGACGGTGAGTTGTTCGTGCAAGGTTTTGAGGGCGACGGCGGAAATTTTTTGCACGCTGGCTTCGGTGCCGAGGGGGTCGAGGCCGTAGCTGGCATCGTCGAACAAGGCCCAGCGCAGGGCGACGATGGCGCTTTTGAGGAGGTCGTCTTTGCGCGCGGCGAGGCCGGCGAGTTGGATGGCGCGTTCGCGTTCGAGGGCGGCGGCGGGAAAGGCGGGATGGAGCAGGACGTCGGCGAGGAGGTCGAGGCCGGTGCCAAAATCGTCGCTCAACACTTCGACGTTGACGCCAAAACTGTTGTTGCCGCCGTAGCTTTCAATGTGGCCGCCGATGGATTCGATCTCGGTGGCGAGTTGTTCGGAGGTGCGCCGATGCGTGCCTTGCAGGAGCATCTTGGCGAGCAAGTGGGTGATGCCGTTGTTGTCGGGCGTCTCGGCGAGGACGCCGCCTTTGAAGGCGGCGCGGAATTCGACGAAGGGGAGGCGGGAATCTTCCTTGACGAGGAGGGTGAGGCCGTTGATCTCAAATTTTTGGACGGGATGGTCGGCGTTGGCCTCGACGGTGACGGAAAGTTTCGGCGACGTGCCGTTGGGCAACAGCGCATAGAGGGTGCGGTTTTCCGCCGTGAGATATTGGCGGGCGACGCGCTGGACTTCTTCGGGCGTGATGCGTTTGACCGCCGCGAGGTAGCGTTCGGAGAAATTGAGGTCGCTGGCGGCCAGCCAGTTGCCGCCGAGATTTTGGGCCTGGCCTTCCATGGTCTTGCGGGCGGAGAGAGTGGCGGAGATGAATTGCTTGACGGCTTTGCGGACTTCGCCGGGGGAGACGGAGTGCGTTTTAATCTTCTCGATCTCGGCAAGAATGGCGTCGCGGGCGGCGGGGAATTTGGCGGGGTCAAGCACCGCGCTGGCGCCGAAGAGTCCGGGGAGTCCGGGGCTGTAGGTCCAGGCGTCCACGTGATGGACGAGGCCCTGGCGTTCGCGGACTTCTTGATAGAGGCGCGCGCTGCGTCCGCTGCCGAGCAGGACGGCAAGGACGTCGAGCACAGGAATGTCGGCGTGGCGCAGTTCGGGGATGTGCCACGCGAAGTGGAGGTGGCCCAGCTCAATGGCGGCTTCTTCAATGGTCTCGCGCGCGGCGGTTTGGCGCGGTTCGAGGGGCAGGACGTCGGGGGGAATGGCGCGCGCCTTGGCGTGGGCGTAGGCGGTTTTGATTTGGGCGACTACGGCGTCATTTTTTATGTCGCCGGCGACGACGTAGAAGATATTATTCGGCGCATATTTTTCTGTGTAGTAATCGCGGATATTCTCCGGCTTGAGTTCATTGAAAATGTCGGGGTAGCCGATGATGGTGAAGCGATAGGGGCTTTTGGTATAGGCGGTCTCGAACAAACGGCGGCCGGAGCGGCGGCCGGGATCGTCCTGGCCCATGTCCATTTCGCGGCGGATGACGTCGAGTTCCTTGGCGAGATCATCGGGCGGGAGCGTCGCGTGCTGCATGATGTCGCATAGAATGTCTATCGCGGTGCGCGCGCCGGTGTTCGGCACGTCAATGTGATAGACCGTGCGGTCGAACGAAGTATAGGCGTTCATGTAACCGCCGGCTTCCTGCACTTCCTGGTCAATGCGGCTGCCGGGGCGCGTGGTTGTGCCCTTGAAGAGCATGTGTTCGAGGACGTGCGAGAGACCCGCGCCGAGCCAGCGGCCTTCGTGGATGCTGCCCGCCGCGCACCACGCCTGCGCGCTCACGACCGGCGCGCTGTGATCTTCGCGCACGATGATGACGAGGCCGTTGTCGAGCGTGGTGAGTTTGACGCCGGGCGGCGTGGACGGGATTTCAGTGGAAGAATTTTTCAAAGTTCGTTTGCTTGTTGAATTGTCATTCGTTTAAGTTCAGCAGACAGTCGAAAATCAACTTCGTTTTCGAGCCTTTCAATCACCGGTTTGACTGACGGAATTAATCTTTGATTTTTTGCCTGCAACAAGACGCCCATCAATCCGATGATAGGAATGCCTTCGCGCCGGGCGATCCTTCGCCCATCCAATTCATCAATCAACAAAATTTCAGCATGAACTTCTTTTGCCAAAACAATCGCTTCGGCTTCGCCCAAATCCAAATCCGCGCAAAGTTGATTTACTTTCGCAAAGTTCAATACTTTTTGAGTATGGATAAATTCCGGCAAACGCGGGAAAAAATCCTGCAATTCATGGCGCACCGCTTCGGGGATCAAAATTTCGCCGTAAAGCTGCTGCAATAATTCAGAATGATCAATGCGTATCAGCCCGCTGATGGAAGAACTGTCGCTGACAACAATCATGCCACGATGGTTTTGCGGGAAAGTTTTTCGGCCATTTCAAAATCGTGCTGCAAATCTTCCACGGTATATTGCCACGGGATTTTGCGCTTGCCGAGTTCCTTCCAAAAAAGAATTCTCGGCATCCCGGCGATTTTCACGGCTTGGAACATGGAAATCTTCCACGCGGCATAGAGCGCGCAGGCCAGCTCGATCCGCGCCTGCTCGCTCGTCAGCGGCTGCGAACCGACGTTCACGTCTGGCAGTTCAATTGTCATAAACCCATTCTAGCATCTGGATTTCAAGTGGCAACTGTTCCGTGAAATGCGCTTTGGCAATTCAATTGATTGGGCAAATCTGTTGACAGCGTGTCTATCCGTAAGGACATTACTGATTAACAAGCAAAGGAAAAAATGATTTGCAGAAAATTTCTAGTTTTAATCGGATTGGCTATGTTGGTTGGGCATTCTGCGTATGCTGACGAGACCAATAGCGCGGCAGATTCCGAAACGAACAACGCAAATATATTTTGGGTTCCGGGCAATGCAAATCTCTGGCTGGCCGGAATGCCGGATGGCTCGATGGCCGGGAATAAATTTGATGTAGCGCCGGATCAATCTCCCATCGAGGCCAAAGGCATTTCGATCAAGCCGGATGAGATACTCACATTTTCCGCCACTGGCGGAGTGGCAAACGGACCATTTCAACTTGTGGGTGCTGATGGAATTGATACATATGTTCTATCACGCACCCCGGGCGCGGAGAATGGTATCGGAGATATTACTGCACCGATAGACGCCTTGATCGGCGTCTATTTGGATGATTCCGCGCCGAGCAATTTTCGGCCACCAGCAGTATTAGACTTTAGCGCCGCTTCAAATCGGGATTTTGCATCGCTGTATCCGAATTTGCGCCAGCCATTTTTTATTGGCGATGGAAAAGATTCTGTTGGTGATGTTCAACAATTTATTGTGCCAGCAGGAGCGACTCGATTATTTCTGGGCACAATGGACGGTTACGAATGGGCGGACAATCAAGGAAGTTTCACCGTGAAAGTGACAATCGTTCCTAAATCTCCTTGATAGGCTGTTGAACCGGTTTTGCTTCCGTATTTAATTTCTCCTGCGGCCAGAACGGTTTCCGAAAGGCGTCGGTGAAATCGTAGCCGTTTTGAAAATCGTCGCGGCTGTCCTTGTTAGTTTTGGCGAGCAGGCTGATCTCCACCATGTTGAAAACGATGTCGCCAAAGTCGCGGCAATTTTTCACGCCCCATTCCTCGAATACGGTCACGGTCATCGGGCCGAATTGCTGGAGCGCCAGTTGCCGGATGCCGTCAAGCAATTCCTGCCCGGTGATGTGGCGCACCTGCCCGCGATTTTCCCGGCTGATCACTTTTTGCGAATAGTCGAGCGCCTCGCGGACGAACCCATAGGCGTCGCGCGCAAAACGCGCGTCGCGCTCCAGAATCTGGTCCACGGCGTTGTCAAAATTGGCTTCTTGCATTTATGGTTTGGATTGCAGAATCGTTGCTGCGGGCGGGTGCGCGGTGCGATAAAATTTAACGAGCCAGCCGGTCAGCAACAATCCCAAAATGATGACGAGAAACAAATGTTCCTGTTTCGTCAGCCTGTTCACGGTGATTAATGTAGCGGAAAATAAAGGAACGGCAACAATGCGATTTTATTTATGATTTAAGATTTACGATTTATGATTTGTGCCATTAAACTTCTCGCGTCGGTGAAATCATCAATCAAAAATCGTAAATCATCATGGCGGCCATCGGAAGGTTTCAAAAGGGCAAAGATATTTTTCACGCGAAAGTCGTGGACGGCGAATGGTTCCGTTTGCGCGGCGACATTTTCGGCGCACCGTCATTCGACAAAAAACCAATGCCACGCACAGGCGTGAAAACTTTGATCCCCGTGGTGCCGTCGAAAATTATTTGCGTCGGCCTGAACTACGTTGACCACGCGCGCGAAATTGGAAAACCGCTGCCCAAGGAACCGCTCATCTGGTTCAAGGCCACCACGTCGCTCATTCCCGACGGTGCGAAGATTGAAATTCCCTTTCCGAAACATCGCACGGATTTTGAGGCGGAATTGTGCATCGTCATCGGGCGCAAAATCCGCAACGTCTCGCCCGCGCAGGCGTCGCGCTACATCTTCGGCTACACCGCGTCGCAGGACATCAGCGACCGCACGATTCAAAAGGCCGAAAGCCAGTGGGCGCGCGCGAAATCGTTTGACACCTTCACGCCGCTCGGTCCGCTGGTGGAGACGCAAATAAATCCGAACGAACTCAACATCCAGCTTTTTCAAAACGGCCAGTTGCGCCAGAACTCGAACACGAAGCAGCTCATCTTCAAGCCGCACGAACTCGTCAGCTTCATCTCGACGAATCTCACGCTGCTGCCCGGCGACGTGATTCTCACCGGCACGCCCAGCGGCATCGGCCCGATCCAAAGCGGTGACAAACTGGAAGTGCGGATTCAGGGACTCGCGCCGCTGGTAAATTCCGTGAAATAATTAAACCGCCGAGACGCAGAGGCGCAGAGGAAGACGAAATATGAATCCGATCCTTCGATTTTTCTCTGCGTCTCCGCGTCTCTGCGGTAAAATTCTTTTATGTATTGGACTAAAACTTTGATTCCAACTCTCCGCGAAGCTCCGGCTGACGCGGAAATTGCATCGCACAAACTTTTGCTGCGCGCCGGATTGATCCGCAAGCTTGCGGGCGGCGTTTATACTTTTTTGCCGCTCGGTTTGCGCGCGTTGCGAAAAATTGAGCAAATCATTCGCGAAGAAATGAACCGCGCGGGTGCGATTGAAGTGCTCATGCCCGCGCTCCAGCCGCCAGAAATCTGGCAGCAGAGCGGCCGTTACGAAACCGCCAGCAACGTGCTTTTCAAATTGAAAGACAGCGGCAATCGCGAATGGGTTTTGAGTCCGACGGCGGAAGAAGTCATCACGACGCTCGCCGCGAACGAAATCAATTCCTACCGCCAGTTGCCCAAAAATTTTTACCAGATCAGCCTGAAATTTCGCGACGAAATCCGTCCGCGTTTCGGCCTGATGCGCGCGAAGGAATTCATCATGAAGGATGCCTACTCGTTCGACACGACGGATGAAGGCGCGATGGCGAGTTATCAAAAAATGTATGGCGCCTACACAAAAATTTTTGCGCGCTGCGGGTTGAAAGCCTTTCCGGTCGAAGCGGACACCGGCGTCATCGGCGGAAATTATTCGCACGAATTCATGGTTCCGGCGGAAACCGGCGAAAATGAAGTCGCGTTTTGCGAGGCGTGCGGTTACGCGGCGAACATTGAAAAGGCGACGAGTGGAATCCCTAAAACTGCCGCGCGCGAAATAGGTGCCGCGATTGAAAAATTTGCGACGCCGGGCGTTGTGACGATTGAAGCCTTGAGCAAAGAGCCTTACAAAGTTCCGGCGAACCGGCAAATCAAGACGCTGGTTTATATTGCCGACAGCAAGCCGGTCATCGTTTTGATTCGCGGCGACGACCAGTTGAACGAAACAAAATTCGCGGCGAAAACCGGCGCGGTGCAAATTCGCCCGGCGACGGTTGAGGAAATTGTTCCGTTATTCGGCGCAAAGCCGGGAAGTTTGGGCGCGGCAAAAAATATTTCGGCAGAAATAAAAAATTTTGCCGACGAACGTTTGCGCGGCGCGAACGACATGACGACGGGCGCGAACGAAGACGGTTTTCATCTCAAAAATGTTTCCATCGAGCGCGACATCAAAGTCAGTGACTGGTTTGATTTGCGAACGGTGACGGCGGGCGAACCTTGCGTCAAATGCGCGAAGCCATTGAAAATCCGGCGCGGAATCGAGGTCGGCCATCTCTTCAAAATCGGCGCGGAAAAATACAGCGAGAAATTGAACGCTTATTTTCTCAACGAAAACGGCCAGCGCCAGCCTTGTGTGATGGGTTGTTATGGCATCGGCGTCACGCGCACATTGCAGGCGGTCATCGAGCAAGGCAACGACAAGGATGGAATCATCTGGCCGTTGGGCGTCGCGCCGTATCAAGTTTGCATCACGCCATTGAACGTCGCGCCAGAAAGTGAAGCGATGAAACTGGCGGAAAAATTTTATGCGGAGCTTTCGGCAAAAAACATGGACGTGATTTTGGACGACCGCGACGAACGGCCGGGTGTGAAGTTCAAGGACTCGGAACTGGTCGGTTTTCCGATCCGCGTCGGCATCGGCGAAAAATCTTTGGCGCGCGGCGAAGTGGAAATCAAAGCGCGCAATGGCGCCATGCAAGCGGTGAAAATTGAAGCAGCCATTGCCGTCGTGACAAAATTAGCGGAAGCAGGCGCGGCGAAATAATTTCAAACGGCGGCGATTTCAATTGCCGCAGGATTTGTGTCCAGGCTGTTGCGGACGATTTTGGCGAGTTCTTCATGCGCGTAAGGTTTTTGCAAAAACTGCGCGCGCGTGCGGGCGAGAAGTTCAGGACTGATTTCGTTGGCGGTGTAACCGCTGGTAAAAACGACTTTCAAATCCGGTTGCAGGGCGAGCAATTTTTCAGCGAGTTCGACGCCGGAAACGCCTTCAGGCATCACCATGTCGGTCAGGAGCAGATCAATTTCGCCGGCATGACGGCTCCAAACTTCAAGGGCGCTTTTGCCGGAAGCAGCTTCGAAAATTTTGTAGCCGCAATCTTTCAAAATATCGCGCGCCATTTGGCGCAACACAGGTTCATCCTCGACGATAAGAATAGTTTCCGTGCCGCCGGCAACGGGCGCGGGCAAAATAGTTTTCGGCTTGCCCGGCACGGCCATTTCATCCTGCGCCGGAAAGAAAATATCGAAGGTGGTGCCGGTTCCGGGTTTGCTGCTGACTTCAAGCCAGCCATCGTGCTGTTTCACGATGCCATAAACCGTCGCCAAACCGAGGCCGGTGCCTTTGCCAACTTCTTTGGTCGTAAAAAACGGTTCAAAGATATGGATCAACACCGTCGAATCCATGCCGCAGCCGGTATCAATGACGCGCAAACGCACGAAACGTCCGACGTGCGCTTCAGGATGCGTTTGAATGTAATCCTCGTCAATGTCGGCAATATCAAGGCCAATGATGAGTTTACCGCCGCGCAACATCGCATCACGGGCGTTGACGGAAAGATTCATCAACACCTGCTCCATCATGCCGCTGTCGCCGAGGACGACCGGCAATTCCGCCGGGCGTTGAAATTGCAGCGAGATATTTTCACCGATGAGCCGCTGGAGCATTTTGGTCATGTTGTCCACGATCTCGCGCAGATCAAGCTGGCGGGGTTGCATGACATTTTTGCGGCTGAACATGAGCAACTGCCGCGTGAGACTGGCGGCGCGTTCGGCGGCAAAATAAATCGCCTGAATCGGATTATTTATTTCCTCGGGCAACGCCGGCTTCGTCAGCAGCGAACTGGAATGTCCCTGGATAATTGTGAGCATGTTATTGAAATCGTGCGCGACGCCCGCCGCGAGTTGGCCGACCGATTCCATTTTTTGCGACTGCCGCAATTGCGCTTCCAGGCTCAACCGCTCCGTCGTGTCTTCGATGTAACCATGCACGACATTTCCCGCCAGCATCGGGTGAAACGACCAGGAAAATGTCCGGCCTTCCAACTTCGTTTCCAATCGCAATCTGCTCCGGCTCGTCGCGAGGCAATCGCGCACAATCTCCCGGATGTTTGGCGGCAAAATATCGTGCGGATCTTTTTTGCGAACGGACAATACGAGCTTCTGCACGGCGTCATTGAAATAAGTCAGTTCGCCGGCATGGTTGAATTCCATCGCCGCATTGGGATTCAATTGCGCGAACGCCGCGAGCTTTTGGACTTCGGCATCGGCGCGCCTGCGCTCGGCAGCCATGCCGACGGCCGTGGCGGCGGCCAGTAAAAACTGCACTTCGTCGGAAGAAAATTTCCGCGCGTGCGTCGTGTGGATTCCGAGCACGCCAAAAGATTTTTCGCGCGTCGGGATCGCGATGGTCACGCCGCTGATCACGCCGTGCCCGGTCAAAAACGGAAGCGCGGAAAATTTTTTCTCGTTTTCTGCGCCGGGAATAATAACCGGTTCGCCGGAGGCCAGCGTAAAACCAATTTGCGAGGAACTGGAGTCGAGAATTTTTATTTTGCCGACGCACTCGTGTTTCCAGCCCGTGCCTGCCTCCAAAATAAGCTGTCCGTCCGGCGTTCGTTCCCAAATGCCGCAGTATTCGACCTCCAGCGTTTGGGCGATGAGCATGACCGCCTGATTTTCCAACGCGGCAAAATCGCTGTTCGTCAGCGCGAATTGTCCCAGCGCGGCCACGACCGTCTGCTGGAGCGCGCGGTTCATCAGTATTTTTTCCGTCCGTTCGCGTTCGGCGATCCGCTCCTGCAACGACTCGGCCATGTGGTCAAAAATTTTCGCCAGCTCGCCCAGCTCGTCTTCCGTCTCCTTCAATCCCGTTCGCGCGCTGAAATCGCCCCTGGAAATTTTTTTCGCCGTGTTCGACAACGCGCGCACCTGTCGCAAAATAAAAAGTTCGCCGCCGAACCACGCGGCGATCAGCGCGATCAATCCCACGGCCAGACTCGCCCACGGCACATCGGCGGCATACGGCTGGAGCCACGCCGGCGCGTATTGCCAGAACCATTTTTGATTGACGATGTAGGTGAAGACAAAAATCGGCGCAATGGCCACGAACACGCTGGCGACCAATTGCATTCGCACGCTGGAAAATCTTTTTGCGAGTTTTTTTATCATGCCCTTCAGACGGAAGCTCGGTCAAAACAGTAACGCACGGCGCTTTGGGCGAAAAGCGAAATTGTTCCGCTCAATTTTCGCGCGCCAGCGCCGCCGCGCGGCCTTTGGGCAATTTGCCCAGATGAAAAATCAGGAAGCCGTGCAAAAATTGCCGCAGTTCGACCATTTGCGCTTCAGTTAATTTCAGCCGCCCCGCCGCCGGCCAATCTGCCTGCGCCAAAATCTTCGCAATTTTTTTTGTTCCGGCGGCAAGATACGTTTGCGGCCAATCCGGTTCCAATCCCAGTTCACGCAGCAGTTTCAGTTCAAACGCAAAAATAATTTGCGCCGGCGGTTTTTCTTCGCAAAGCCGTTTCAAAAAATCACGGAACAATTCAAAAATGCCCGGCAAGGGCGTTTCCGTTTCCGTCGCCTGTTCAATGAACGCCGTGGCATAAGCCGCCTGCTGCAATTTCAAAATGTCCGTGCGGATCGCGCCGTGCGTTTCGCGCAAACTGACTTCGCGCAAAAGGTGCAAGTCCGAACGGCGGCTGCGCCCAAACGAAAAATCCGCCTCGTAAAATAAATCCAGCTTGCCAAGAAACGGCGATTTTGCGCGGCGCGCGCCTTTGGCGACGGTCGCGATGCGCCCGGATTTTGCCGTGAGCCAATGAACGATCAAACTGGTTTCCGTGAGCAGCCGGGTCCGCAAAATGATGCCGCTGGCAGATTCGCTCATTTGATTTTTGGCGGCGAATATTCCGGTGAAATCGAGCCGAGGCTGACGATGTATTTCAAGCCTTCGCCGACCGACATGTCGAGCTTCGTCACTTTTTCGACCGGCACGATCAACAAAAATCCCGCCGTCGGATTCGGCGTCGTCGGCACAAAAACACAGACCGTTTTTCCGCCGGTTTTATTTTGCATTTCATTCTGGTCGTTGGTGATGAAGCCGATGGAATAAGTTCCCGCCAGCGGAAATTCCACGAGCACGACGGTCTTGAAAGAATTTTTGTTGCCGGCAAACGCGTCATTGACCTGTTTAATTGCGCCGTAAAATTTGTTCAACAACGGCACGTGCATCAGCAAATTGTCCATCCATTCGATGATTCGTTTGCCGATGTAATAACGCGCCAGCACGCCGATGGCCGTGATCAACACAATCGCCAGCAAAATCGCCGCCAGTTTCCAATACCAAAACGTCGGGCCGAGTCCCTTGTCTTGATGCGTGATTTCGTGCGGCAAAAAAAACAGCAGCAAATCCGTGAAACTGGAAACCGTGCTGAAAAGCCAGGCGATGGCGGCGATGGAAACGATTGCCGGAAACGCGACCGCCAGACCCGTAAAAAAACTGGCGCGCCAGCGCGCAAAAAACGATTTGTTCACGCGCCCAATTTAGCGCGCGGCGAAAGTTGCGCGAGCGAAAAGCGTTTGGAAAGTTCGCGCAACAGGCGATTTTCTTCCCGCTTCATTTTTTTTCGCGCGGCAGCGTGCAAATCATCATCGCCGAGCAAATGCAAAACGCCGTGAATGACGTAACGGACAATTTCAGACTGCCAGTTGGTCTTGAATTTTTTCGCCTGCAAAATCGCCTCGTCAACGCAGATAAAAATTTCGCCCTGCGACTTGAATTCCGAATTCCGAATTCCGAATTCTGAATTCGAATAGTTAAACGTAATCACATCCGTCGAACCTTCGTGCCGGAGAAATTGCCAGTTTATTTCCGCCATTTCCGCCGCGCCGACCAGATTGATTTCCAAGTCCGCACAGTCAATTTTCAATTCTTTCAGAAGTTCGGCGACGATTCGTCTCAAAAACCGCAAATCAATTTTTTTCGCACGCTGACGATTTGAAATCACAGTTTCGCCGGACGATTCAACAATGGAACGATTCAACGATTTAACTTTTTTTACCACGATGCTCCTCGTAAGCCGAAATGATTTTTTGCACGAGCGGATGACGAACGACATCGCGCTTGGAAAATTCGATGACGGCGATTCCGTCCGTATTTTTCAACGCGTGATGCGCCTCGACCAATCCTGAATTTTTGTGCGGCGGTAAATCAATCTGCGTCTCGTCGCCGGTGATAACCGCTTTCGAGCCATGACCGAGCCGCGTGAGAAACATCAACATTTGTTCCGCAGTGGAATTTTGCGCCTCGTCCAGAATGATGAACGCATTATTTAATGTGCGTCCGCGCATGTAAGCCAGCGGCGCGATCTCAATCGTCGCGCGTTCCATGTGTTTCGCGATTTCCTCGGCGGGCAGCATGTCGTGCAACGCATCGTGCAGCGGACGCAGATACGGCGTGATTTTTTCGTAAAGATCACCCGGCAAAAATCCCAGCGCCTCACCCGCCTCGACCGCTGGTCGCGTCAAAATGATCCGTGAAACTTTTCCTTCGCGCAACGCTGCCAATGCCGTCGCGACCGCCAGATAAGTTTTGCCCGTTCCCGCCGGACCGATGCCGAATGTGATGTCGTGCGCGCGGATCGCATCGAGATATTTTTTCTGCCCGACGGTTTTGGCCGTGACGCCCGGCTTTTTCTCGTGAGTGTGAACACGGTCGTTGACCAAATCTTTCAGCGTTTCCGCGCCATCGTGCTTCACGACATTCAATGCGTGGGTGAACTCGCGATTTTTTACCGGCGAACCAGACTTCAACATATTTTCCAGCGACGCAAAAAGTTGTTTCGCACGCTCAACTCCGTCCGCCGCGCCTTCCAATTTTATCCAACCATCGCGCGCCGTCGCCTTGACGCCGAGTTCCGTTTCCAGCGACTGCAAATTTCGCGGTTCGTGGTTGAAAAGCTGCTGCGCGAACCGCGCGTTCTCGAAATGAAGAGTTTCAGTTGCCACAATTATTTTGTCCGGCTTGGATCGTGCAGATTCAATTTCTGAAAATAATCCCGGTAATAACCACGGTCGCGCGCGAGCAAACCATTGGCGTGAAGTTGCGCGTGCGCGGCAATCAAAAAATCAGGGACAACTCTTCCGCGCTTGCCGCCACGTTCCAGATAAATGCGGAACATTTCTCCGGCGAGTGTCGCGCTCTCAACCGACGAAGGAATAAATTTGATTTGCCAGTCGGAAAGAAATTCGTGGATGGATGCGTCCGCAAACACCGGAATGATTTCGGCGATGACAACTTCGCTGATGACCAGTCCGCCTTGTGCCATCGCCTCGCGCAAGGCGGCTTCCGAAGATTCGGCGTGTTGCGGGTCGGCCAGCAGCACGTCCAGTAGGACTGAACTGTCAACTGCCGTTGGCATCGCGGGTCAGGTGCAGATAATCGTCCGTGTTTTTTCCGGCGGGCAAATGGCCGCGACCGCGCCATTTGGCAAAGGCATTTTTGTCGGGCATTTTCTGCGTGCGCCGGCGTTCGAGCGTTTTCAAAAAATGAAGCACTTCACGCAGCACCGGCTCCGGCTGGTGCTTGATTTCTTCAATTAAAATTTCCTGCGCGCTCATATTTGCAAGTTAAACGATAACTTCCGGCTTGGCAAAAGCAAAACGTGATTCGTTAAATCGTTGAATTGGCAAATTTCAAAACGATTTAACCATTCAACGCTTCAACAATTTTTCGCAAGTTCCACCCGCAATTTCGCCGCAATTTCTTTCAACGCTTCCGGCAAGACCGTCGTGTTCGCGAGCACCGGCATGAAGTTCGTATCGCCGTGCCAGCGCGGGACGACGTGGATGTGCAGATGTTCCGCGATGCCCGCACCCGCGAGCCGGCCGAGGTTGATGCCCACGTTGAATCCGTCCGGCTTCATCACGGCGGTGAGCGCGGCGAGGCAGCGGCGCGTGAGCTTCCACAAATCCGCGAGCTCCTCGTCCGTCAGGCCGTGCAGGTCGGCGACTTCCTTGTAAGGCACGGTCATCAAATGCCCGCCGACGTAGGGAAAACGGTTCAGCAGCGCGAAACACGTCCGATCGCGCACGATGATCAGATTTTCCACGTCATCGGACGATTGCGCGATGCGCGTGAACAAGCCTTCCTTGAGTTCCGGCTTGGGCGACAAAATATATTCGATGCGCCACGGCGCGTGGAGTGTGTCCATGCGGAAAACTTAAAACGCGCGGCGAATAAAGGAAATGATTTTGTGCGTTTGCCGAAATGAAATTGTCGCGCGAAGGACGCGAAGTTGGCGAAGGAAGTTTCAGTCTAACAACCAAAGTAATCGCCTATTTCTCAACTATAAATGTGCGCTTCAAATGCAACTCTAACTTTTTGATATTGTCTTTCACAAAAACCTCGACTGTGTATGTGCCTGCGGGGTCTTTTGGCTCAATGCGAATGCCCATATAATCACGGCAAAGCTGCAAGGTCTTTGGAGATGGGTCAATGCGACCTTGCACCCCAACCATGTCCGTTTGCCGTCCGTAAATCGAACCATCTGGTTTGTGAATAACAGCATCAAAGGTGACATTTGCTGATCCATCCTTCTGCAAACCCACACCGGCAAAAACAACGACTGTGAAAATTGGCACTCCGCGTCTGGCTATAAAGATCGGTGTGTAATGCGGCGGTGCTGGTTTGTCCCAATTTGCGAACAGGCTTTCATCTTCGGTGAGCGCAAATTGGACGCCAAAGCCATTTGTTTCTCCAAGAGTCACCAAAGTATCGTTAGTAGCGGAAGCGACGGCGGCATATAACGAACTGCATAACAAAGCCAGAATGATGAATGTTCTCATAGAACTTTTAGATTCGCTGTTGGATTTGCAATCTAACGTCTTTCATAAATTGATTTTGCTCCTGTCAAAAATTTTGTCCATAAAAAATCCTTCGCCGCCTTCGCGCCCTTCGCGCGACAATTTTTAGCTGCGGAGCAGCGTGCGATAGTAGCCCATAGCGTCAGCTATGGGTTTAGTCGTCCGTATTTCAAAAGCTCCGGCAGGAGCGACAGAAATTCGGCCTTCGAAAACCTATTTCTTCCGCCCCATCCGGGGCTTGATGTTTTGATCATTCAAATCCCACGGTTGTCACCGTGGGCTACTATCGCACGCTGCTCCGCAGCTTTTCCTGTTTCGCGCGACATTTTCATTTGAACAAACTCAAATCTGGTGGGGCGAGCGTCCTCGCGAGCCGCTGTTTGCAGATGGCTGTCATTTTCACTTCGGCTCATGGGGACATTCGCCCCACCTATTTCCCAGTCCACACCAAATCAAAAAATTTTCCTTTGAACGGCCAATCTTCAATTCGTTTGACCAAACCTTCGCGAATTGGATTTTCCTGAACATAAATCCATTTTTCAGAATAATTCTCGCCGTCGCGCAAACGATGATGCCAGCCCGCGCGATTGAAATTTCCAATCCGGTGGGGCAAGCGTCCCGCGAGCAATAAAAAATGTGAGTCGCAAAAGATATTTAATTTCATATCCGCGAAGCGGTTTCCGCCGGGATCTGGTCTTCGTGAGATTTGGGCGCGGACCCGTTGTATTCGTGAAGCTTGTTGCGCAAGGTGCGGATGCTTACGTCCAGCAGTTTGGAAGGCGTGGGTGCGGTTGCCGCTGCAATGGTTCAGCGCGTCAAAAATATGCTGCTTCTCCATTTCCGCCAACGTCGGAAATCCGTTGCGCTGGCCGGGCAGAGGCGGCACGCCCAAGGGATGGTTCATGGACGGCACTATCAAATTTGCTTCTTTGGAAATGGCGACGCCGAGGTGTTCCGGCTCCAGCATTCCATTGCCGTCGCACAAAATGACGGCGCGTTCGATGACGTTTTGCAGTTCGCGCACATTGCCCGGCCACGAATGGCGGATCAAAATTTCCCGCGCCGCGTTCGAGAAGCCTTTGATGTGAACGCCGTGCCGCCGGCTGAAGCGGCGCATGAATTCTTTTTTCAGCAGCAGCACGTCTTCCAAGCGCTCGCGCAAGGGCGCCACATGAATCGGCACGACGTTGAGCCGGAAGTAAAGGTCCTGCCGGAATTTTTTTTTCGACGCTTTGTTCGAGATTACGATTGGTCGTGGCAATGACGCGCACGTCCACTTTGATGGTGCGATTGCCGCCGACGCGCTCGAACTCGCGCTCTTGCAGCACGCGCAATAATTTCGCCTGCAACGTGGGTGAAATCTCGCTGATTTCATCGAGCAAAATCGTGCCGCCGTGCGCGAGTTCAAAACGGCCTTCGCGTTTGTTGATCGCGCCGGTGAACGCGCCGCGTTCATGGCCGAAAAATTCGCTTTCAATCAGGCTTTCAGGAGTGGCGGCGCAATTGACTTTGATGAAGGGCGCGCGGGCGCGCGGACTTTCGCGATAGAGCGCGCGGGCGACGGCTTCCTTGCCCGTGCCGCTTTCGCCCTGGATCAAAACGGTCGCGTGCGTGCGCGCGACTTTGCGGATGAGTTGCCGCAAATTTTCCATCTCCAAACTGGTGCCAAGCAGGACGTGTTCGTTCTCCTCGGTTTCCTGGCTCAACAAACGGTTCACGCGCACGAGCTGCGTAAATTCCTCCGCCTTGCGCAAAATGATTCCAATCTGTTCATCGGAAAACGGTTTGATGAGATAATCGAACGCGCCATTTTTGATGCACGTCACCGCCGATTCAATCGAGCCGGAACTGGTGGTGATGACGACCAGCGGCTTTTGCGCGCGCGTCTGGATTTCCTTGAGCAAATCCGCGCCGTGGCCGTCGGGCAATTGCAGTTCGGAAAAAATCATGTCGAAATTGTCCTTGCTCAAATACTCGCGCGCGACGGCAATCGTCGAAGTGGCCGCGACATCGTAACGGCAGCGGCGAAGATAATTTTCCAGATTATTGCGGAGGATCAAGTCAGCCTCCAGGATGATTATTTTTTCGATGGTCATAGCGTGCGCCTGCGTGCGCCGATAAAAACAGACCGCCCCCAAGCCGGTCAAGGGATTGAACAAAAATCTTGCCAACAGTATTCACAGGCAAAAATTGCCCGGAAAAGTTATTCACGAAATTCCGACTTGCTGGCAACTTATCCAGACGTTGCTGGATTTTTTATTCACAAAAATGTGAATAACCGCCGGAATTAATTTTTTTAGTTAGAAATCAAGTCGCAGAATTTCGTTGATACAAACTGGCGACGAAGTGCGGCTTTTGAATGGCGACGGTCGGCAAATGTTTGAGGGGAACCAGCCCGCGCCGCAACATCGCCTGCTGGTTTTCGCGGTCAAGCAACAATACTTTCATCAGCAAGCTTTGGATGTTTTGAAACAATGGCGTGGCTTCCGCGCAACGCGCGCGTTCGGCGGGCGAAACCTGCTGCCAGAAAATCCGGCGATGGCGCAATTTGACTAAAAGTTCCTCGAGCGCGGGCAATAAAGTTTTGCGCCGCTCGTGAAATTCCAATGGTTGAAATTCGCCGTGGCCGTTCAGCGCCTGATTTTCGCGCGCGGCCAGCGCAAAAATTTCTTCGCAAAGATTCAGGTAGCTTTGCAGTTCAGCCATCAAGCCGCCGGCAAATTCGGAGGTGATTAAATTATTCATGTTTGAGAGAGGTTGGAGAATTGGTGGAATCCATCGCGGCCACCGCCGTTTTTGCGAGCGAATGGTCAACGGCTTCCGCGCCGTCCTGCCATTTGAGAAAGCCGACGCGCCAGCTTGCCATGTCGAAAACCGCCTGCAAGCCCGGCGTCGCGTTCGTGCCGGCTTCGGTTTCGCGCGCGAGAATTTTGTTGTAAGTTTCGATGGCTTTCTGCGGCTGCAATAATTTTTCGTAAGTCATGCCCAGTTGATACTCCACCGGAACCTGCCACGTCGGCGAGGAATCCAATTGCGCGAGGTTGATATAAACTTCCAGCGCGCGCACGTAATCGCCTTCGTGATAAAGCTGGTTGGCGATTTCGTTGCCGACGCGTTGCTGCCAATACGCCCAGACTTCGGGATCATTTTTCGTTTTATCTTTTTGTTCGCGCAGGCACAGCAAAACCTGTTGCAACGCCTCGTTGTTTCGTCCCAGCGCCTTCAGCGATTCAGCCAGATAATAACGCACTTCGGGCGTTTCCCCGGAGTCCGCAAAGCGCGAAAGAAAATCCTGCGCCTGCCCGACCGTTTCATCGTTGCGCCCAAGAATCGCCAGCGAACGGATCAAGCGAAACTGCATTTGAGGGCGATTCAATCCCGGCTCGGATTTTTGCAGCAACCGCGAATAAAAATCCGCCGCCTCGCCAAATTCTCCGGTCAAATAATGCGTGTCGGCGATCTCGACCTGCGTTTGCAAAACCAAGCTTTCGTAATATGGAAGCTGGTCGCTCTTCAACGAAAGCGCCGCCGTCATCACGCTGTAAAATTTTCCGAGCGCCATGTCGTTCAAACCCATCTGCCGGAAAATTTCACCCTGCCGCAAAAGAATTTCAGGAACCTGCACGTCGTTCGGCCAGCGATTGAGAAATTGCGCGTAAATCGTCTGCGCGCGCGGCAAATCATTTTCCGCCCGCACCGTTGCGCCGAGTTCCAGCAACGCGGTTTTGTGAATCGTATCGGGAATGTTTCCCGCCAGCAGCCCGATGAGGATCGGCTCGGCTTTTTCCGGCTGCCGCAACGCCTCGAAATAATGCGCCATCGCCAGGCTCGCTTTGAAATCATTGGTCGCGGCAGTGGAAGCGGTTGCCGGTAAATTGTTGGAGACCGCAACGTCTTGAACCGTGTTTGCAGCGGCATAATTGGCCGGCGTGACCGAAGGCAAATCCGCCGGCAATTGCGCGCTCGCAGAAAATGCGACCGCCGCGCCCAAAATCAAAAGCCAGTTCGCGCGCGATTTGGCGGCGAAACCGGTCTGGCTTCGCAATAAACTGTCGCGCCGAATCATTGGACTTTATAAGTGGCCCCGGCTTTCCCCAGAAACTTTCGGCGCGGGCGGCATGAATTGCATTTCCGGCGGCACAAATATGACGCGCGAATTGGTCTGACCCATCGCCTCGTCTTGTTTCGGAGCCGGTTGAAGATATTCCGTGATCATTTGCGGAGAAACTGTCAGCAAATCGCTTGCCGCCGACGATGAATCCGGCGAGATAACCGGCATTTCCGAATTATTTTCTTCATTTGCCCCGATTTGCGGCAAACCGGAAACCTGATTTCCTTTCGCAGGCGCAATTGAAGTTGGATGAAAAACGACCACGGAATTTGTGATATTTGCCTGCGGCACGGTCAAGGCAGTTTTGCCGCTGGGATTTTTCACTTTGGCTGACAACTCGAATAATTTGCCGGTGAACCACGAATAATTTGTGGCCGGCGCTTGAAATCTTAATGCCGGCGGCCCGACGATTTGCAAATAAGCTTTTTCGCCACGCGCCTTTTGCGCCAAAAAAAAGCCGATGACGGCGACGCAAAGGATGGTCGCAAATCTCAATACTTTTGAAAATTTGCCGAGGTGTTTCATTTCAAAATACACTTGTGCCTTTCCCGAAGATTTCTGATGTTTCAAACCGGCAACGGACGATTTGATTATTCATCGGCAAAATTTGCCGACGCTTGAGGCAAAAACGGGGAAAGTTATTCACAACATTAAAGTCTTTTCAAAAATGGCCGATATGAATCCGGGAATTTTTTAATGGCGCGAAATCTGAAATCAATCATTCCGTTCGTTGGCATTTTGGCGATGCTTTGCGTCCAGCTTCTCCGCGCCAAAGATTTTTCAAATGATCGCGTTGGCGAGGTTGCCGCAGAAAATATCACTGCGCCCGTCGCGCTCGACGTGATTGATCCGGCGGCGACGGCGACGCTTAAAGCAGCCGAAGCCCTGAAAAGCCCGACGATTTTCCGCAGCGATTTGGGCGTGACCAATGCGCTGGCGGCGGAATTTTTATCCGCGTTTGCGAGCGCGCACACAAATTTTCTCGCCGCGATTCAAGACACTTTTCATCAAACGACGCTTAACGATCAAACCATCGCGTCGCCGGATTTTGAATATCTCGTGACCGCGTTCGACATCAAAAACAAAAATTTTCCCATCACCACGGATTTGGCGGCGACCTGGGCGCGCGGCGATCCCGGCCTGACGGCGCAAAAACGGCTGCTCGATTTGTTGCTGCTCACGATGCAACATGCCATTCGCCCCGACGAGTTGCCGGAAAATTTTATCATCGGTCCGGCGGTCAGTCTCGTGGCGATAAATAATCCCAAAGATGAATTGACGCTCAACGAGGTTGAATCGCGCGGCCAATTTCTTGCCCGATCGAATCTCTTCACGATCTCCAACGTGCGCGAAATTTTTCGCCATGAATTTACGACGGATGAGGAACAGCCATTGGCGCGCGGGCTGACAGCTTTGCTCAAGCCAAATTGTTTTCCCGACGCGGAACTTACGCAGCGTGCGCGCGACCAGGCCGTTCGCCAACTGGTCGTGAGCCAGCATTATGACGCCGGGCAATTGATGGTTCGCCGGGGCGATCCGATTGACGCCAAAACTAAAAATGTTCTGGAACAGTTGAATGAAAAATTGGACGGAGCGCAAAATCTGAAATTGCCTTCGGAAATCGCTGACAAGGTTTCAATCAAAAATCCACAGAAGTTGCTGGTTGCCGTTCTTGCGTCGGCGACTGAAATTCAACCCGGGCCAATGCAAACGGAAAAAATCTTTGCGCAAAAACCGTTGCGAAAAGTTTCCGCGCGGATTTATTGGTTGATCGCCGCGCTGGTTGTGGATCTTATTTTCATCCTTTTCGTTTTGCGCCGATTTAATTTACGCCGGCAAAATAATTCCTTGTCGCCGGTGCGCGCGGCGAATTTGCCGCGACCCAATGCCGCGACCCTTTCTGCCGAAATTGCGCCGCATCTCGCGCAAGTCGTCCGGGACGCGCTGGTCCAGGAATTGGCCGTGCAGCGCCGCGAGCTGCTCGTCGCGCAACAAATGGCCGCCGCCGAAATCAGCCAACTGGTTCATCGTCTCGACCGGTTGCAGATGACGATGCAGGAGCGGTTGCAGGCTTACGAGCTGCAAATCCAAAGGCTCGAACAGGAACTCGCCGTGCGCACGGAGGAAAATCGCGAATTGCTTAAGTTAAAAATCGAAATGATCCGCGAACAACTTGAAGCCGAACGAACGCGTGGCCGGGTGGATTTTAATTGATGGCCGCTGACCAAAGCGGCGACATTGTATCCAGGACAAAAACGATTAGTTTGTAGTAGCTAACCAGGGCAACAATATACTTGACTCACCAAGCCGAATCAGGCATCCTTTTCCGAAATTAAAGAAAAGGAAAACGCCTGTGACAATAATTGTTGGAATAATTTCGGATGATGAAATCATTTTAGCCAGTGACAGCCAGACTACTTTGGGAACATCAAAGCGCTCTGACGTGGAAAAAATAAGCGTTGTTGAATTTTCAAACGCGACGGCATTGGTTGCTGAATCTGGCTCGGCGCAACTGTCTGGCAAAGCTGTTGAAATTTTGCAGGAGAAAGCCAAGGGTCAAAAATTAACCGACTATCGGATGGTCGCCGAGCTTGCCCAGGAATCCCTGCGCGAAGTCAGGAACTATCTCGTTAAACTGAATGAGGGTTGCAATTATTCAGATGATAAATGGGAAAGATATTTCAGGGATGAAAGTCCTGTCGAGTTAATGGTCGCCCATTATTTTGAAAACAAACCCTATATTTACACGGTTGACCTTTTTACCTGCACGGCAAACAAAGCAAAATTACATTATGAGGCCATCGGTTGCGGCGCGAATCTTGGCGGTTATTTATTAAGCGAGTTGTCTATCCAAAAATGGATTCAGAACTGGCGACTGCCATAGCGGTTTATGTTGTGGAATCGGTCAAGAAGCATGACGCTTATTGCGGGGGCGCAACCAAAGTTGCGATACTTCGGGCAATTAAAATTTCGGCGGCTGAATCGCTGACTTCGCGCTATTCAATTGGCTCGCCATCCGCCCTTGATATGCTGGCGAGTGTCCCCCAATACAATCTGCCGCCCTGCACGGTGTTTTCTAAAGATGAAGTCGAAAAGTTGGTTGAAATCGTTTCAACCATGGACAATAAAACAAAAAAGCAAAGGCACAAAATAATCCAGCAGGCTCTACGGAAAGAAACGGCGAATTACTTCAAGGATATGATGAAGGACTTAACTCCCAAAACCCGCAAGAAACCGAAAACCCTGTAATGGCATGAACACAGAATTTCCACAAACCCTGATTGAAGCCGTTCGCCACTTTGCCGACAAGCAAGTGTCTTTTGACTTCATGGTGCAACTGCGCTGGCCGGATAAAATTAAATGCCCGCGCTGCCAATGCGAGAACGTGAGCTTTATCGCCACACGCAAAATCTGGAAATGCAAGGAGTGCAAAACCAAGAATCAATTCTCTGTGCGTGTCGGCACGATTTTTGAGGATAGCGCATTGCCGCTGGACAAATGGCTCGCAGCGATATGGATGATTGCCAACGCTAAAAATGGCATTAGTTCGTATGAATTGCACCGCGCCTTGGGCGTCACCCAAAAGACCGCTTGGTTTATGCTTCAAAGAATCCGACTCGCCATGCAGACAGGCACGTTTGAAAAACTCGCTGGCGAAATCGAGGCTGACGAGACTTACATCGGCGGCAAGGTTCGTAATATGCACGTCGCACAGAAACGCAAGCGCGGTCGCGGGACTGGCGGCGTTGGAAAAGCGATTGTCATGGGACTTTTAGAGCGGCATGGAAAGGTCAAATTGAAGCACATTCCGAACGTCAGACGGAAAACCGTTCAAGCTGAAATCCGCGAACACGTTGAAACTGGCTCGCAAGTCTTCACTGATGCGTTGCCGTCTTACAACGGATTGAACAAAGACTTCGTTCACGAAGCGATTAACCATGCTGAATGTTATGTGCGCGGGAATGTCCACACGAATGGACTTGAAAACTTTTGGAGTCTGCTAAAGCGGACGTTGCGAGGAACATACGTCAGCGTCGAGCCTTTTCACCTGTTTCGCTATCTCGACGAACAGGCTTTCCGGTTTAATTACCGCGAAGGAAATGACGTGGAGCGATTTTTGAAAGCAGTCGGTTCAATCTTTGGAAAGCGGTTGACATATTCACAGTTGCTTAACGAAGCCAGACCCGCATGAATCACAAGACAACATCGGGGAAAACGCCGTTCCAAAAGTTCCACGCCCTAGCTAAAGGACTCATGCGAGTTCCCAAGCAAGAGCTATAGCAATTAACAATAACATTGGGACATATTGGCGATAAAAAGGAAGGGGTTTACGGCGGTGGAAAGGTCTTTGCGGAGGCGGGTCTTGAAGGCGGCCCAGAGATGTTCAATGGGATTGAG
>Ga0207933_1001087_pt1 | contig 22251 bp, 20 predicted proteins | sample NGESurdeep092012_4_FD_184488 | JGI IMG/M metagenome (GOLD analysis project Ga0207933, IMG submission 184488) | Arctic peat soil microbial communities from Barrow, Alaska - NGEE Surface sample F53-3 deep-092012 (SPAdes) | ecosystem: Environmental > Terrestrial > Soil > Wetlands > Peat ...
TGCCCGACCACGCCCCGATGCCCGGCTTGGTCAGGAGACCGCTCACCGTGGTCACCACGCCGACGGACTCGGGCTCGGCCCGGAGGGCGCGGATCACCGGGACCAGCGACTGCAGCACGAAGTTGTTGAACGGCCCACCGGCGAACGCCATTCCTCCGGTCACGGTCGGTGTCGTCTGGGGGTCGAGGCCCAGCATCCGCTGCTGTACCCGCACGGCAGCGGGGAAGCAGCTGTACAGCTCGATGATGTCGGCCTCGGCCACCGGGCGGCCCAGGCGCTCGGCAGCCGCCGCTCCCAGCACCTGCATGGCCGGCCAGGCATGGGGGGTCGAACGTCGCAACAGGGACACCGCATGGCTCGACTCCAGCCCGACCCGGGCGAACGCCCACCGATCAGTGGGCACCCCGAGTCGCCGTGCCGACCCGACCGAGCAGAACAGCAACGCGGCAGCCTGGTTGACTGTCCACTGGGTGGAGTGCCACTTGTTGTAGGGGAAGGCCAGGGGTCGGTTGGACGGAGACGCCGTGTCGATCTGGACGGCATCCAGAGGAGCGGGGAAGGCGGCGTCGGGGTTGGCGCGGGCCACCCGGTTGAAGCGGGCCCACAGGTCGGCCACCTCGAAGCGGTGCTGGACGAGGGACCGACCGTCGGCGGAACGGAGGGCGTTCTCGATCATGGCGTACTGCTGCACGGGATCCCACAGCCGGTGGGCCACCTCCACCGGCTCCATCAGCGGCCCCTCCCGCCGCCGGACCACATCGGGGACGGCCCCGGCCTGATCGCTCTCCGTTGCCGGTCGGCCGGCCCGCTCGAGGTCACGGACCCATCGCTTGGCCTCGCCTCCCACCACCACGGCCACCTCGGAGGCCCCCGAGGCGATGGCCGCCAGGGCCTCATTGACCAGGCTCTGTTGCGGGATGCCCAACTCCACCAGGTGGGTCCGGGCACCGGGGGCACCGACGCGGTCGGCCACCCATCGGGCGGGGTCGGGATAGTTCCAACTCCCCTGGGGCACGGCGATCCGGTCCACCCGGCCCAGGATCCCGCCCGCACCGGAGTCGGCTCCGGCCGCCTCGAGGGCCTGGGCCATCGTTTCCACCGCCTCGGCGTCGGCGCTGGCCACCCCCACCCCGACCAGCACCGGGGTCCGGGGATCGAGGGGCCCTGACGCGCCGCGAGTCAGCGTCACTATCGACTCCTCACGCTGTCCGGCGCGACCCCGCTGGGGGGATCGGTCACGCCGGTCCGTCGCTCCCGCATCATGCGGCCCACCTGGCGCCAGGTCACCTCGACGGCCCCGAGGCGGAGGGCCTCGGCCCGGGCGCGCTCAGGGACATCGTAGTGGGCCTGGTGGGGACGTCCCTCCTTGTGCTGGAACCACTCGCGGCGCATACCCAACCGGACGGCGAAGGCATGGAGCTCGTCGTCGCTGTCGGCCACCAGGTGCGACCATCGGTCGTCCACCGGGCCCAGGCGGGCCGGCTGACGCCAGTCATCGAGGTAGACGGTCATCGGCGTTCGGTCTCGGAACGGGGCTCAGACGACCCGACCGGCGTCACCGGATCCGCTGACCACCGGATAGCCGGCCGCCTCCCAGGCCAGCATGCCCCCGTCCACGTTGCGGACGTCGTAGCCCGCCCCGGCCAGCGCCGTGGCCACCGAGCCCGACCGTCCCCCCACCCGGCAGATGCAGACCACCGTCCGGTCGGCGGGTAACTCGGCCTGGCGCTCGGAGACCGAGCCCATGGCCACGTGCACCGCCTCGGGGGCATGGCCGGCACGCCACTCGTCGTCCTCCCGAACGTCGAGGAGGAAGGCCCCCGACTCGATGAGCAGGCGGGCGGTGGCGGGATCGATGTCCATGGCGGGGCGGGGATCGGAGGTCACCGCCTCACGGTACCGGACCGCACCCACCGCTCCGTCACCGGGTCACGGCCGGACCGGCCTCAGCCGGGCAGGTCCATCAGTTCGATACGCACACCGTCGGGGTCCGTGCAGTAGAGGAAGTCGAGCCGGCTCCCGGGCAGATCGAAGGTGGTCCGAGTGGCCGGGACCACGGTGCCGCCCAGCTCCTGGATGACGGCGGACAGCCCGTCCACATCGTCGACCCGGAGCGAGAGGTGGGTCAGGCCCAGTTGGTTCATGGGTCGGCGGGCGCCGTCACCAGTGGTCTCCGGCGACAGATAGCCCAACAGCTCGATCGTCACTCCGTCCCGGGACAGCATGCGCGACTCGAGTTCCACTCCCTCCACCTCCATGAGAGCGGCGAACTCCCCACCCACCCGATGCGAGGCCACCGGCTCGAATCCCAGTCCCTCGCAGTAGAAGCGCACCGAGCGCTCGAGGTCCGACACGCAGATGCCGAGATGTGAGAACGAATGAGTCACGGGGCTCCCTCCGGGGTAGGGACACGAGAATGGCATACCGGAAGGCATCGGGGCACGGGGCGGTGGGCGGCGAGCGCGGGTCCACGGGCCTACCGGCTCGGGCAGGCACACTGGGGACCGTGCCCAGCCTCGAGCGCCATGAGCCACCCGCACCCGACGCCAGGGTGGCCCAGTCCCCGGCCGACGGTGACGGAGCGGGTGACGGCACCCCGCCCCCCAGACTCACGATGCCCCACTTCGGCATGGCCGTCATCTGCTTCATCCTCTTCCTGACCTTCCTGGACAACACGGTGATCAGCGCCACGCTCTCCGATGTCCAGTCCGGTCTCCACGCCGGGGTGGCCCAGCTCCAGTGGGTGGTCAGCGGCTACGCCCTGGCCTTCGCCAGCCTGATGCTGATGGCCGGCACCCTGGGCGACCTCTTCGGCCGGAAGAAGTTGATGCTGATCGGGGTGGTCATCTTCTGCGGAGGCTCCGTGCTGAGCGCGCTGGCCGACACCACCAATCTCCTGATCGCCGGCCGGGTGGTCATGGGGGTCGGCGCCGCCTGCTCGGAGCCCGGGACCCTGTCGATGATCCGGCACCTGTACCCCGAGCGCCGACGACGGGCCCGGGCCCTCGGGATCTGGGCGGCGGTCTCCGGGCTGGCTCTCGCCATGGGCCCGGTCATCGGCGGAGTGCTGGTGGGCCTGTGGTCGTGGCGGGCGGTCTTCTGGTTCAACCTGGTCTTCGGGATCGCGGCCCTGATCGCCGCAGCCGTCGTCCTACCCGAGAACTCCGACCCCGTCCGGGCCCGGTTGGACATCCCCGGGTTCGTTGTCGGGGCCCTGGCCCTCGGGTGCGCCACCTTCGCCACCATCGCCGGCGAGACCGCCGGCTACATCACCGGGTGGATCCTGGCGCTGTACGGGGTGGCCGTCATCGGGGCCGTGGCCTTCGTACTGGTGGAGCGGCGAGCGGAGAACCCCGTGCTCGATGTGCGCTTCTTCCGCAAGCCCCCGTTCGCCGGTTCAACCATCCTGGCCTTCACCACCTACTTCGGGATCTTCTCCATCTTCTTCTTCGTGGCCCTCTACCTCGAGGTGGTGGGGGCCACCTCACCGTTCCACCTGGCCCTCGACTTCATCCCCATGACCGTGGGCATGGTGCTGGCATCGGTGTTCACCGGACGTTGGGTGTCACGGTCCGGGCCCCGGGTGCCCATGACGGTGGGCTGCCTGCTGGCCGCCGCCGGCATCTTCCTGACCGACGCCCTCATCACCCCCCACGCCGGGCTGGGCTCGGTGGGCTGGACCCTGGCCCTGGCCGGCATCGGATTCGGGATCGTCATCGTGCCGGTGACCTCGTCGGCCCTGACCAGCGTGCCCGCCGAGCACTCGGGCATGGCCGCCTCCACCAACAACACCGCCCGCGAGCTGGGGGCGGTGGCCGGCGTGGCGATACTCGGATCGATCGTCAACGGGCAGCTGACCGTCAACCTCACCGCCCGCCTGGTGGCCATCGGCATCCCCGCGTCGTTCCGTTCACAGGTCATCGCCGCCATAACCACCGGCTCGCTCGGCTCCCAGGCCGCCTCCACCAGCGCGGGCAAGGGCAACGCATCCATCCAGCACATCATCGACAAAGTCGTCTCGGCCGCCTACGGCGCCTTCGGCCACGGCCTGGACCTCTCCCTCCTGGCCGCCGGCACCCTGCTGACCGCGTCGGCCGTGGTGGCGTACTTCACCGCGGCCCGTCCGAGCGCTCCCACGTCGACCGAGTAAGGCTCAGGAGGCGGCCGAGGCGGTAGCCGAACCGTCCTGGTCCACCGGTGCCTCCTCGGGCAGATGGGACCGCACGAACTCCCCGACGGCCCGGTAGGCCCGACGGCTTCCCTCGGCCCAGGGCATGAGGATGGGGAAGACGTGGAACATGCCCGGCTCCTCGAGGGACGTGGTGTCCACCCCGGCGCTCTCCAGGTGGGTGACGAAGAGCCGGATGGCGTCGCGGAACATCTCGTCACTCCCGAAGGAGACGAAGGTGGGCGGCCAGCCCGAGACGTCCTGGTTGACCCCGGACACCGGGGCCGACCCCGCATCCCGTCCGTGCAGATAGGCCGTAGTGGGCATGTTCCACGGCAGGATGTCCCGGTCGGCGTTGGTGGACACCGAAGCCTCGTCGAGCAACAGGTCCAGTTCGGGGGAGAACAGCATCACCCCGGCCACGGGCCGGTGGTGGGTCCGCTGCATGGAGTACATGAGGGAGGCCACCAGCCCCCCACCGCTGGAGTCGCCGGCCACGAACAGACGGGCCGGATCGGTGCCTCCGGCCAGGAGGCCCTCCATCACCAGCACGGCATCCTCCAGTCCGGCCGGGAAGGGGAACTCGGGGGCCAGGCGGAGGTCGGCCACGAAGACCTGGCAGCCGGTGCGCCGGCACAGCCAGGCCACGAAGGCCGCATACATGCGCGGTGAGGTCCCGACGTAGCCCCCGCCATGGAGGTAGAGCACGGTGCCGGCCGGCTCGGTCCCCTTCCGCCGGTACCAGATACCCGGGACCCCGGACACCGCGCCCGCCTCCTGCTCGACGTCGAGGGAGCGGACCACCGGTGAGAGTACGGCCCCGGACAGATCGTCCAGGACCAGCTCGACGAAGCGGAACTCCTCGATGGGCAGGGCGGTGAGGTAGCCCATGAACGACCGGATGGTCTCCCGGGTGACGGCCACACCCAGGTTGTGCGGGAGATTGCCCTCCCCCGACCACGGCCGACGGAACGGGACCCGGCTGAGGGACAGCCCGAGCTGGGTGCCCAGTCCCACCAGGTCGGAGGCGCCGATGGGCCAGGACGAGTGGGCCACTCCGTCGCGGCGCCCCATCACCATCGGGGGTACCCCGCGTCCACCGACGTCGGACTGCTCCCTCTCCCCGTCATCGGACCACCCCCTGTCTCGACCCCACCGCCGGTAGAGCGATCCTAGTCAGGGCGGTGTCCGACCTCAGGGTCCCGCCCCGGTGGCTCAGACCGGCTCGACGGCCAGGACCGCCCCAAGCTGGAGCAGCTGCTCGGTGGCCCCGCCCAGGGTCAGCTCGATGTGCTTGGTCATGAGGAAGTAGCGGTGCAGGGGGTACTCGCGGTCGACGCCCACGCCGCCGTGGAGGTGCACCGCGGCATGGACCACCCTCTGGCCCCCGTCGGCGGCCCAGAACTTGGCCACGGCCACCTCCTTGTCGGCCGGCAGGCCCTGGTCGATCCGCCAGGCGGCCTGCCAGGCGGTGAGCCGGATGGCCTCGGTATCGACGTAGGCGTCGGCGGCCCGCTGGCCCACGGCCTGGAAGGTGGCGATGGGCTTGCCGAACTGCTCACGCGTCTTGGTGTACTCGGCCACCAGGGCCAGCGAGGCCGCCGCCGCACCGGCCTGGGCCAGGGCCAGGGCGGCCGTGCTGCGCAGCACCAGCCACTCGACGATGGCCGTCCCGTCCTCCACCGGGCCCAGCAGGGCGTCGGTGCCCACCCGGGTGGCCGAGAGGCTCACGATGGCCTCCGGCTGGCCGGTGTTGGTGGGCTGCCGCTCCCGGCTGACACCCGGGGCCGATGTTTCCACGATGAATACCGCCACCGAGTCGGGCTCCACCCGGGCGGGGACCAGCACGGCGTCGGCGATCATCCCCGAGGGGACACAGGCCTTCGAGCCGGAGAGTACCCAGCCGTCTCCGTCCCGCTCGGCCACCACCGAGGGCACGGTGGGGACGCCGCCCAGCTCGACCAGGGCCGTGGTGAGGACGGACTCCCCCGACACCACCCTGGGCAGCCACCGCTGCTGCTGGTCAGCGGTGCCGAACTCGGCCACGGCCGCCGCCGCCCCGACCAGGGTCTCGACGGTGGGGACGTAGGCCGCGCTCCGGCCGGTGGCCTCGGCCAGCAGGCCGGTCTCCACGAAGCCCAGGCCGGCCCCACCGACCGCCTCGGGGAGGGCGATGCCGAGCAGGCCGGCCGCGGCCAGCTCACCCCACAGCTTGCGGTCGAACCGGTCCCCGTCGGGCTCGGACTCGAAATCTCGAAGTCGCTCCGGCGTGGACAGATCGGTGAAGATCCGCTCGGCCAGTTCGCGTACCGCCTCTTGTTCCTCGCTGAAGGAGAAGTCCATGGTTGCGTGTCCTCTTCGTTGTCGTAGGCAGTGTCGGTCACCGGGTCGGCAGGGCCGCGGCGGGGGGGTTTTGAGGTGGTCCTGGCGGCCAGGTCTAGCGCAGAGACCGGGGCAGGCCCAGGCCGAAAATGGCGATCAGGTCCCGCTGGATCTCGTTGGTGCCGCCGCCGAAAGTCAGGATGACCAGGCTGCGGGCGTACATCTCGAGCCGCCCGGCCAGCACCGAGTCGGGGCTGCCCCGGGTCAGGTAGCCAGCCTGGCCCACCACCTCCAACAGGAGCTTGAAGGCCTCCATGTAGAACTCGGTCCCGAACACCTTGGTGGTGGAGGCGTCGGCCACGTCCAGATGGCCCTGGGTAGCCGTCCACGCCACCTTCCAGTTGATGAGCTTGAGGAACTCCAGCCGGGCGTAGACCCGGGCCAGGTGGACCTGTACCCACTCCTGGTCGATGACCCGACGACCATCGGCCAGCTTGGTGTCCTGGGCCCAGGCGCGCACGTCGTCGAGGGCGCGCTCGATGATGCCCGACGAGCACAGGGTCACCCGCTCGTGGTTGAGCTGGTTGGTGATGAGCGTCCAACCCTGGTTCTCGCCCCCGACCAGATTGGTGGCCGGGACCCGCACGTCCTCGTAGAAGGTGTAGTTGATGTTGTGGTCACCGAGCAGGTGCATGGGCACCACTTTGATGCCCGGTGTGTCCATCGGCACGATGAACATGGAGATGCCCTTGTGCTTGGCCGCCTCAGGATCGGTTCGGGTGGCCAGCCAGATGTAGTCGGCGCCGCCGGCCAGCGAGGTGTAGATCTTCTGTCCGTTGATGACGTACTCGTCCCCGTCCCTCACCGCCCGGGTCTGCAGGGAGGCCAGGTCGGTCCCCGACTCCGGCTCCGTGTAGCCGATGCAGAAGTGGATGTCCCCGGCCAGGATCTTGGGGAGGAAGAAGTCCTTCTGCTCCCGGGTGCCGAAGTCCATGATGGTGGGACCGACGGTGTTGATGGTGAGCATGGGCACCGGGGCCCCGGCCCGCATGGACTCGTCGAAGAAGATGTACTGCTCGATGGGACCGAGGCCCTGACCGCCGTACTCCTTGGGCCAGCCGATGCCCAGCCATCCGTCGGCGGCCATCTGCTTGACCACGCGGCGCATGTTGGGACCGATCCCGTGGCTCTCGGCCAGTTGGGCCTCGACTTCGGGAGTGAGGAGAGAGGCGTAGTACTCACGCAGGCGATTCCGCAGTGCCTGGTGCTCCTCGGTGTAACCGATCTCCATGCGGGTCCCTCCCCATCGTGCGGGCCGGCGGCCACTCCGAAGGGGCACCGGGTCCGACTGGTGAACTGGTGAAACTGCGAGGTGCCGGCGCCGGCTGTGGCCGGCCCCCTGCCGTCACCGTGACCGGAGCGCTCCGGCCGGCCCGCCCTGGGCGGTGCCCGACGACTAGAACACGTTACATTCACCCCGCACCGAGCGCCACCGACCCGGGGCGGTGTCCGACGGCTCGGGCCACTATCCTGCCCGCTGGCGGTGTCATCGGGTCCGGGTCCGGTCGCACTAGAGTTACCGTCCGGTAAGTTTCACCGCCGGGCGGTCCGTGGGACCGTCGGGGGGCGGCACCGTAACCGCCGACGCCACCTTCACCCGACATCCATCGCATCCGACATCCCTCCCATCCAAGATCCATCTCATCCATCACAGTGCGGCACCGCCGCCGACCCTCGAGGAGCAGCACATGCCCGAAGCCGTCATCGTCGCCACCGGCCGGACCCCGATCGGACGGGCCAACAAGGGATCGCTCGTGGACTGCCGCCCCGACGACCTGGCCGCCCTGGTCATCCGGGAGGTCCTGGCCAAGGTGCCCCAGCTCGACCCCCAGTCGGTCGAGGACGTCATCATGGGCTCGGGTCAGCCCGGCGGTGAGGCCGGCTACAACGTGGGGCGGGTCGCCGCCATCCTGGCCGGACTCCCCGACGTCCCCGGCGTGACCGTCAACCGCTACTGCTCCTCCTCCCTGCAGACCATCCGTATGGCCGCCCACGCCATCCGGGCCGGCGAGGGTGACGTCTTCGTCGCCGCCGGCGTGGAGACCGTGAGCCGCTACCGCAACGGCGCCGCCGACACCGGGCCGCACAACCCCCTGTTCGCCGACGCCGAGGCCCGCACGGCCGAGCGCACCCCGGCCACCGGGGCGCCGTGGACCCCGCTGGCCGACACCTTCCCCGACGTCTACATCGCCATGGGCCAGACAGCCGAGAACGTGGCCGAGTTCAAGGGCGTGTCCCGTCAGGACCAGGACGAGTTCGCCGTGCAGTCCCAGACCCGTGCCGTGGCTGCCCAGGAGGCCGGCTTCTTCGAACGGGAGATCATCCCGGTGACCACACCGGACGGCACCGTGGTGACGAAGGACGACGGCCCCCGTCCCGGGACCACCCTGGAGGGCCTGTCCGGCCTCAAGCCCGTCTTCCGCGAGGGAGGCACCATCACCGCCGGCAACGCCTGCCCCCTCAACGACGGGGCCGCCGCCGTCATCGTCATGAGCGACACCAAGGCCCGTGCCCTCGGCATCACCCCCCTGGCCCGCATCGTGGCCAGCGGGGTCACCGGGCTCAACCCCGAGATCATGGGCCTCGGACCGGTGGAGGCCATCCGCCAGGTACTGGGTCGGGCCAGCATGACCATCGACGACATCGACCTGGTCGAGATCAACGAGGCCTTCGCCGCCCAGGTGGTTCCCTCGGCCCGTGAGCTCGGAATCAGCTACGACAAATTGAACGTGAAGGGCGGGGCCATCGCCCTCGGCCATCCGTTCGGCCAGACCGGGGCCCGCATCATGACCACCCTGCTCAACGCCCTCGAGGACACCGACAAGACCTTCGGGCTGGAGTCGATGTGCGTGGGCGGCGGCCAGGGCATGGCCATGATCGTCGAGCGACTGTCCTGATCGGAACGGTGACCCCGGTCCACTGATCGGGGCCGGAGTCACCCACCCGGATCAGCCGTCGATCTCCTCGACGGCGTACTCGGGGCAGTTGGCGATGGCCAGCCGGGCCTTGTCCTCCAACTCGGGGGGGACCGTCCCGTCACCCACCACCGAGGACAGCCCGTACTCGTCGACGTCGAAGAGCTGCGGGGCCAGGCCGTAGCAGCGGGCGTGGCCCTGGCACTTGTCGGGGTCCACCCGGATCCTCACGGGAAGACCACCGGCAGCTGCCGCGGTCCCCGGACCTGACCGCCGGCCCAGGTCACCTCGGCGCCTTCGGCCAGGCCGAACTCGGGGATGCGGGCCAGCCACTCCTCCAGCGCCACCCGCAGCTCCATACGGGCCAGGTTGGAGCCGGCGCACCGGTGGATCCCCGATCCGAAGGCCACATGGCGGTTGAGCTCCCGGTCCAGCACCACCCGGTCGGGGTCCTCGAAGACTTCGGGATCGCGGTTGGCGGCGGGGAAGTTCATGAGCACCTTGTCCCCCGCCCGCATGGGGCAGCCGCCGAACTCGATGTCCTCGGTGACCACCCGGGCCATGGTCACCGGCGAGTACGCACGCAGGAACTCCTCGATGGCCAGGGGCATGGCCTCGGGGACGGTGGCCAACCGCACGCGGTCCTCGGGGTGGGTGGCCAGGTGCCACAGGGACGAGCCGATGGCGCTCCAGGTGGTGTCCACACCGGCGATGAGCACCAGGGCGGCCACCCCGAGGACCAGTCGCTCGTCGACCGGCTGACCCTCGAACTCGGAGTGCAGCAGATCGCTCAGGAGGTCGTCTCCTGGCTCGGTCTGCCGGCGGGTGACCTCCTCGATGAAGAAGCCGATCAGCCCGTTCACCCCCCGGGCCCGGCGGACCGGGTCGTCGGCGAACTCGAGGACGTCCCGCACCCAGCCGGTGAAACTGTCCGACAGGGAGGAAGGCACACCGAGGATGCTGGCGATGACCCGCACGGGGATCTGCTGGGCGTAGTTACGTGCGGCATCGGTGGATCCGGCGGCCACGAACCCGTCGACCAGCTCGGCGCACAGGGCCCGGGTCATGGCCTCGTACCCCTCCACCCGCGTGTGGGAGAACCACGGAAGCAGGAGTCGCCGTGTCCAGGTGTGGAGCGGGGGATCGGCGGATATCGGAGGCAGTCCGTAGAGGAGCACCGGGTCGTCGGACCGTTCGCCCCGGAAGGGGATGACGCTGATCTCGGTGGAGCTGAAGTGCTCGACGTCATGGGCCAGGTCCACCACGTCCTGGTACCGGGTGGGGAGCCAGGTACTGCCCCGCCGCTCGGTGTGGGCCACCGGGCAGGTCCGGCGCAGCTCGTCCCAGATCCCATAGGGGTCGGCCACGTACTCGGGGCTCAACACGTCGAAGTCGGTGTCCCATCGGGCCACCGGTGTGTCGGTCATCATGCTCCTCGTGCCGGGTGGTCGCGGGTGCCCGCCGCGCCGCCATTCTGTCACGTGGTCTGAGGGGCCCACTCCGGACCCGGAGGGATCAGATCGTCAGTCCCCCGTCGACCGAGAGCACCGACCCCGTGGTGTACGAGGACTCGTCCGAGGCCAGGAAGGCCACCGACCCGGCCATCTCGGCCGGGGTGGCGAAGCCCAGGGGCGACATGATCTTGCTGAGCTCGGCGAAGTCGGCACCGTCGGGCAGCGTGAAGTTCCCGATGAGCGGGGTGTCCATCCCGCCGGGGGCCAGCACGTTGACCCGCACCCCGCGGGCCAGGTACTCGGCCGCCAGGGCCTTGGAGAACATCAGGAGTCCGGCCTTGGACGCGCAGTAGGCGGCCGAGTAGGACTGGCCCATCAGTGCGGTGTTGGAGGCCACGTTGACGATGGAACCGCCGTGCTCCAGCAGGCTGGGCAGGGTGGCCCGGCACACCAGGAAGGGACCGGTCAGGTTGACGGCCAGGATGGCGCTCCACCGGTCGAACGGCATCTCCTCGGTCCGGTAGAAGCCACCGATTCCGGCCACGTTGCACACCACCCGGGGGGCACCGAGCTGCTCGGTGAGCGCGGCCACCGTCTCGGTCACCGATGACTCCGAGGTCACGTCGCACCGGTAGGCCGAAGCCGTGCCCCCGCCCCCGGTGATGGTGGCGACGGTGGCCGCCAGGTTGTCCTCGGCCACGTCGAGGGCGGCCACCGTGGCCCCCTCCGCGGCCAGCCGGACGGCGACCGCCCGGCCCAGGCCGGAACCGGCGCCGGTGACGACGGCCACCCGGTCGGTGAACCGCTGGCCGGTGAAGGCGCTGATGGCGGCGTCGGCGGCGTCGTGCTCGGCGCCCCCCCGGCCCAAGGTGACCCGCTGGATCGGACTCATCACTCACTCCTCATCTCTGTCACGGCGGACGTCATGGCTTCCCAGACGGTGCGAACCGCTCACGAAGCGTGTGCTTCAGGATCTTGCCGGCGGGGTTGCGCGGCACGACATCGACCACCTCCAGCTGCTCGGGGATGGCCTGGAGGCGGAGGCCCTGGTCCTTCAGGTAGGCCACCATGTCGTCGAAGGGAAGGGACTGTCCTTCCGTGAGCGACACCACGGCACAGGCCCGCTCGCCGGTCTTGGGGTCGGGCAGGCCGATCACGGCCACATCGGCCACGGCCGGATGGCTGTAGAGGAGATCCTCGACCTCCTTGGCCGAGATGTTCTCGCCGTGCCGGATGATCACGTCCTTCAGTCGGCCGGTGATGGTCACGAAGCCGTCGACGTCCACGATGCCCAGGTCGCCACTGCGGAAGTACCCGTCGTCGTCGAAGGCGTCGGCGTCGAGCGAGGGGTCGAGATAGCCCCGGATGACCTGGGGGCCCTTCAGCCGGATCTCCCCTTCCTGGCCGGGGCCGGCGCGTCGACCGTCGAGACCCACCACGATCAGGTCCACCCCCGGGGTGGGCCGACCTTCGGTGTCGGCCAGCTTCCCGTCAGGATCGTGGGTGGTGGCCATGACCACGATCGGGGCCTCGGTCAGTCCGTAGCCCGAGACGATCCCCACCCCCCCGATCTCCCGCTTGAGGTCGTGGTGGAGCTGCGGGGGCTTGGGCGCGCCCCCACCCGGGTACGACCGGATGTGCGGGAAGATGGTGTCCCCGCCCTTGGCCCGCTGGGCGGCCAGATAGGCCATGTGGAACGGGGTGCCGGAGCCGGCCAGGGTCACGTTGTTGGCGGCCAGGAACGCGGGCGTGGTGGCCGGGTCGAAGGCCTCGGTGGTCAAGAGGGTGCACCCGGTGAAGAGAGCGGCCATCAGCCAGCCGATGCCCCCGATGTGGGTGAACGGGAAGATGAGGGCCGACACGTCGTCGGGCCGGATGTCGAGGCACTCAGACATGGCCAGGGCCGAGGCCATGACCGTGAGGTCGGTGTGGGGCGCGCCCTTGGGGTCGGCCGTGGTGCCCGAGGTGTAGAAGAGCCACCGGACCGGGGCCTCGGCGGCGGTGCGGGGCGGTGCCTCCGCCTCGGGCAGGCCGGCGGGGTCGCCATCGGGCAGGTCGCGGTCGACCACCAGTACCGCGAGCCCCGTGCGCTGGGCGGCGATGTCCCGGGCCATAGCCTCGAAGTCGAAGCCCCGGTAGACGGTGGGCACCACGAGTAGCTGGGCGTCGCTCTGCTCGGTGATGAAGCCCACCTCGCGGCCCCGGTAGATGGGGATGAGGGGGTTCTGGCGGGCCCCCAGCCGGGCCAGGGCCCCGACCAGCACCAATGACTGGTTCCAGGTGGGGAGCTCCCAGCTGACCCCGGTGCCCCGGCCCACGCCGTACTGGGCGTGGAGGCCGGCGGCGGCCCGGAGGCAGGCGTCGCAGTACTGGGCGAACGTCAGCTCGGCTCCGGTGTCCTCGTGGGCCAGGACGGCGTCCGGTGTGGCCGCCGCCCTCCGTTCGATGACCTGCCACAGCGAGCTTCCGCCCACCCAGCCGCGGGCCTCGGTCCGGGCGGCCAGCTCCTCGACGAACTCGGTCATGACGCCGGGCCCGACCACAGCTGATCGGTGTAGAGGTCGGTCCCGGGCACGGTACCGATGAACGGTGAGGCCCACAGCACACGGCCCAGTCCGCTGGCGGCCACCGCACGGTCCTGGCCGGCGAAGACCGCCGGCCAGGACCCGGTCGGCTCCGCGTCCAGGAAGAACAGGAGGAGCAGGCGCTGGTCCAGCTGCTCGGCCCGGGGTACGTCGCCGGGAGCGTCGGCCAACAGGGGCAGAGGGCTGAAGCCGAGCACCGTGGCCACGTCGCTGTCCGGAACCACCGAGGGCAGGTACTCGCGGTGGTACCACTCCCCCAGCCGGTCGAGGCTGGTCCCCTCGGTCGGCTCGACGAACACCGAGACCATGCCCGGGAACCGGTGGTCGAGGCTCAACTCGGCCGGCACGCCGTCGGCGTCGCGCCGGTGCTCCCACTCGAACCGGTACAGACCGGTGTGGATGTGGTCCCGCTCGTCGTACATGCGACCGGCGGCGTGGAGCACGTTGACCTGGTCCACGGCCCACCGGTTCCACTCATCGTGGTGACCGTCGAGCACGAAGTACAGGCCGAGGTAGCTGCCGGTGTCGGGATCGGCCACCAGCGGTCCCGGGCCGTCCGCAGCACCGGGCTCGGGGAGCCGGAGCGCCTTCAGCGGAGCGGTGGCGACGAAGCGGGCACCGGCGAAGTTGTAGGCGCCGATCTGGCAGCCGGCATAGAAGTGGTCCCGTTCGTACCAGCGGTTGTACTCGACCTGGTGGCCCCGGTGGGGCTCGACCAGGGTGTAGAGCATGGTGCCGATGCGGATGGGGTCGTCGGTCACCCCACCCTCGGCGGGTGTCGATCGTCCAGTCATGAGGCGTGGGCTCCGTTCTCGGATGGTCGTCGGTCGGGGGTAGGTGGGTCGAGTTGGTCGGTATGTCGTCCGGCCGGCGGGGAAGGCGGGGCCTGGGCGGCCCGTTCGGCCCGTTCGGCCAGGGCCCGCTTGTCCACCTTCATCATCGAGGTGAGCGGGAGGCTGTCCACCACGACCAGACGGTCGGGGGCCTTGTAGTCGGCCAGCGAGGTCCGGGCCAGTTCGCGCAGTGCAGCCAACAGGTCGTCCTCGCGGGTTGCGGCCCGGGGGGCGAGGACGACGAAGGCCACGCCGATCTCGCCGAGCACCGGGTCGGGGGCGCCGACCACCGCCACCTGGGTGACGTCGGGGTGCCCGCCGAGCACCCCCTCCACCTCGGCCGGGTACACGTTGTAGCCGCCCCGGATGTAGAGCTCGTTGGCCCGTCCCACCAGGTGGAGGCAGCCACCCGGGTCGGTGTAGCCGTAGTCTCCCGTGGTCAGCCACCCGTCGTCGGACAGCACGGCGTCGGTGGCCGGACGGTCGTAGACCACCCCGTCGGCCCCCGGACCGGTGGTGGGGCCGCCCCAGTAGCCCCGCATGACGGCGGCGGACCGCAGACGGACCCGGCCCACCTCGCCGACCCGGCGCATGCGACCGGCGTCGTCGGCGATGGCCATCAGCACCCCGGGGACTGGCCGGCCCACGGTGGTGGCCACCACCTGGTCGTCATCGCCGGGCACGGTGCCGGTGCCCAACGAGGCTTCGGTGGAGGTGTACCGGACCACCACGGGGACGCCTAGCCGCAGGCGCAGGGCCGCCACCAGCTCAGCCGGCGCTCGGGACGCCCCCGTCCCGGCGATCCGGAGCGACGACACGTCGGCGGTGTCGAGGTCGGGGTGGGCCAGCACCAGCGCCCACTGGGTCGGCACCCCCTGGGCCACCGTGATCCGCTCTGAGGCCATGATCCGGATGGCCTCCCCGGCCCGCCACGGTGTGGGCGTGATCACCGTGGTGATCCCGTTGGCGATCTCGTCCCAGGGTCGGGTCATCGACCCCACGTGGGCGAAGGGCAGCGGGGACAGGCGTCGGTCACCCGGATCGGACAGCACGTCGGTCCCGGAGGCCACCGCGGCCAGGCTGGTGTGGTCGAACACCGCCCCTTTGGGCAGCCCGGTGGTGCCACTGGTCCACACCACCGCCACCGGGTCGCTCCGATCCAGCGCCGGCCACGAGGGAGGGGGCGGTCCGGACATGGCCCCGCGCACCGTCGAGCGGTCCAGCACCGTGCCCGTCGGGCCCCGGTCGCCCCCGCCGTGGTCGTCGACCACGGTCACCGTGGGGAGCGTGCGCTCGAGGATGGAGCGGGCCTCGGTGGCCCCGAGCCGAAGGTTGATCCCCGAGGTCACCGCGCCCAGACGGGCGGCGGCTGCGTAGCAGACCACGTAGTCGATGGAGCTGGGCAGGAGGAGACAGACCACGGAGCCCCGGACCACCCCGTGTCCGGCCATCAGTCCGGCCACCCCGTCGGCGGCCCGATCCCACTCCGAGAAGGTCATCGACCGTCGTGACACCGATTCCGTGGCCGGTTCGACGTAGGCCTCGACGTCGGCGTTCACCGCGGCGGCGGCGCGCAGCACCTCGGTGACCGTCTCGAACTCCCCCTCAATCTGACGCACCGTCATACCGGGAGAGGACTGTAACAGGGCCGCCCCGGGGTGATCCGGGGACGACGGGGCTCCGGGCCGACCGGACCGGCCCCGTCGCCGTCGTCCGCAGTCGGTCCACGCGGCTCCGGGCCGCGCCCGTCGAGGGTGCCACCGTCGGGACCGATCCGGACCTAGGAGAAGGTCAGCACCCCGCGGGCCAACTTGCCGGCCTCCATGTCCTCCACGATCTCGCGGAAACCCTCGAGCGGCCTCCGCTCGGTGACCAGTTCGTCCAGCATCAGCTGGCCCGAGAGGTAGAGCTCCACCATCAGCGGGATGTCGTGGTGCGGACGGGACGAGCCGTAGCGGCAGCCGAGCAGTCCCCGGTCCACGTAGGCCAGGGCGTTGACGTCCACCGAGACCTCGGTGCCCTGGGGAGGGATACCGATGGCCAGGGCGTTGCCGCCCCAGTCGAGGACATCCAGCGCGTTGCGGAGCACCGCCGGGTGGCCCACACAGTCGAACGACCAGTTGACCCCGCCGGTCCACCCGAGGGCGCCGGACAGACGGTCGGGCCCGGGCGGCACGAGCTCACGGATGGCGGCCACAGCGTCGGTGGCCGAGGCGTCGACGAAGTGGGTGGCCCCGAACTTGCGGGCCAGCTCCTCCTTGGAGGCCAGGGTGTCGACGGCCACGATGCGGCTGGCTCCGGCGATACGGAGCCCCTGGATCACGTTGAGGCCCACCCCGCCCACACCGAAGACGGCCGCCGTCTGACCGGCCTGGACGTTGGCCCGGTTGAGCACCGATCCCACCCCGGTCAGGACACCGCAACCGATGAGACAGGCCGAGGTCATCGGGACGTCCTTGCTGATCTTGACCGCCTGGACCTCCTGGACGACCGTCTGCTCGGTGAACACCGAGGTCCCGGCGAAGTTGGAGGCGGGCTCGCCCCGGAAGGTGAAGGGCTCGGACACGTTCCCCAGGGTCTTGATGCACCAGGTGGGGTGGCCGGTGCTGCAGGCCCGGCACGTCCCGCAGCTGGCCAACGTGGCAATGACCACGTGGTCGCCGGGCTTGACCGAGCGGACCTCGGAACCCACCGACTCGACCACGCCGGCTCCCTCGTGCCCCAGTACCGAGGGCGCCTTCCACGGAATGGTCCCGTTGATGACCGACAGGTCGCTATGGCACACCCCCGCGGCCCCGATGGCCACCCGGACCTCGTTGGGCCCCGGGTCGCGCACGCCCAGCTCGTCGGTTACCTCTGCTTCGTCACCGGTGTAGACGATGCCTCGCATGGCACCCCTCCCTCTGTTGTCGATTTCCTCTGGTCAGATCGGTCCTGCCGCCGGTGGCCTCGGCCCATCAGGGTGGTGCCGGCCAGCTCCACCCTCAGCCGGCGCCGTCGGCGGCCGCGTACTCCAGCCGGAGCTGGCGTTTCAGCACCTTGCCGCCCGCGTTCATCGGGAGCGCGTCCACCCACGCCACCGACCGGGGCACCTTGTAGTTGGCCAGCCGCTCCCGCGCCCAGGCCGTCAGTTCGTCCTCCCCGGCACTCGTCGAGTCGCCGGCCCGAACTACCAGGGCCAGACCCACCTCGCCCATGCGGTGGTCGGGTACCCCGATGACCGCCACCTGTCCCACCGAGGGGTGGCCGCGCAGGACCGCCTCGACCTCGGCCGGGTAGACGTTGAAGCCGCCGCTCACGTACATGTCCTTCAGCCGGTCGGTGATGGCCACGTTGCCGTCCTCGTCCATCACCCCGATATCCCCGGTATGGAGCCACCCGTCGGCATCGACGGCCTCCTCGGAGGCCTCGGTGTCGTTGAAGTAGCCGCGCATGACGTTGTAGCCGCGCACCACCACCTCGCCGGCGTCGCCCCGGGCCACCTCGGCGCCGCCGGGCTCGATGACGCGGACCTCCACGTCGGGAATGGCCCGTCCCGACGTCCCGGCGATGACCTCGGCGGAGTCACCGCGGCGGCACATGGTCACTGTCCCGCAGGCCTCGGTGAGGCCGTAGGCCGTCAGCACCGTCTCGATACCGAGATCGGACCACAGGCCCCGCACCAGCTCCACCGGCACCAGCGCCGCGCCGGTGACCACCAGCCGCAACGTGTCCAGCTCGAAGGTCTTCCGATCGGGGTGGTCCAGGATGGACTGGAAGATGGTGGGGGGCCCGGGCAGCACCGAGATCCGTTCCTGCTCGATCCGCTCCACCACCTTGGCCACGTCGAAGACCGGCTCGGGCACCATGGTGGCCCCGGCGATCAGGCAGGCCAGGATGCCGGCCTTGTAGCCGAAGGTGTGGAAGAAGGGATTGACGATGAGGTAGCGGTCACCCTCGCGGAGCCCGACCACCTCGGCCCAGGTGGCGAAGGTCCGCAGGGTCTGACCGTGGGTGGTCATGGCCCCCTTGGGATTGCCCGTCGTACCCGAGGTGAACACCAGGTCGGAGAGGTCCCCGGCGGTGATGGAGGCAGTGCGACCGGCGGCCACGTCAGCCGAGCAGGTGCTGCCCTCCTGCAGGAAGACCTCCCACTCCACCACGGGATCACCCTTGGTCGTGGGAGGCCTGGTGGAGGCGCCGTCGGACCGGAGGACGACCACCCGCTCGAGGTCCGGGACCGGCTCCCCCGACGCCACCGCCTCATCCAGCAGGCGCGGGTAGTCCGTCCCGAGGAAACCGTCCACGGTGAAGAGCAGCCGCGCCCCGGACTGGCGCAGGATGTACGCGGCCTCCGCCCCCTTGAACCGGGTGTTCAACGGCACCAGCAGCGCGCCCGCACCGACGGCACCCAGGGCGGCGATCACCCACTCGGCGCAGTTCGGGGCCCAGATGGCCACGCGGTCCCCACGTTCGATGCTGTTGGCCACGATGGCGCGGGTGGCGGCGGCGACCTGCTCAGCCAGCTGGTCGAAGGTGAGCCGGGTGGTGGTGCCCCCGGGACCATGCACGTCGACCAGGGCCTCGGCGTCACCGAAGCGGGCGGCGGCGTCGACCACCAGGCCGGGGATGGTCCCCCACTGGAGGTCCCCTCGGGGATCGGTCACATCTGACACGTCGTCAGGGTAGTGCATCACCCCTCCGGTCAGACCCGGGGCACGGTCCGCCGGCGGACCCACCCGGAGCGGGCCGGTTCCTAGGGGTGCTGACTGCTGACCGACACCACTTCGCCGGTCATGAACGTGGCGTAGCCACTGGCCAGAAAGGCGATGACGTTGGCTACCTCCCACACTTCGGCGCCCCGGCCGAAGACCTCACGTCGGCTGAGCTCGGCCAGCTCCTCGTCGGCCATGACCTTGTTGAGGAAGGGATGGACAGCCAGGCTCGGCGAGACGGCGTTGATGCGGACGTTGTGGGGGGCGGCCTCGACGGCGCTGCACCGGGTCAGCGCCATCACCCCCGCCTTGGCTGCGGCGTAGTGCGACTGGCCCGCCTGAGCCCGCCATCCGAGCACCGAGGCGTTGTTCACGATGACCCCGCCCTGCCCCCGGGCGTAGAAGTGACGCAGGGCGGCCCGGGTGCAGCGGAAGGTTCCGGTGAGGGTGACGTCGAGCACCAGCGCCCACTGCTCGTCGGTCATGTCCACCACGTCCACCTGGCCGCCGAGCCCGGCGTTGTTGACGGCCACGTCGAAGTGGCCGTGCCGCTCGACGGCGGCGTCATACAGGTGTTGTACCTGTCCTTCCTCGGTGACGTTGCACGGCACGGCCAGGGGTCGCTCCCCGTGGGACTCGGGGAGCGCGGCCAGGGCGTCGGCCGCCTCGCCCAGCCGACGCTCGTGGGCGTCGGAGACGACCACCGTGGCCCCCTCCTCGACGCACCGCTTGGCCGTGGCGAAGCCGATGCCGGTACCGGCCGCCGCCGTGATGACCACGATCTTGCCGGTCAGCAGCCCGTGTCCCGGGGGCGGCACCGGGAGTGGAGGAGCGGTCGGGGCGGTCCCGCCCGGTGCGGTGTCGGTCATCGATTGGTCCCCTTGGGCTCGGGCGGCAGGCCGAGGACCCGCTCGCCGATGATGTTCTTCTGGATCTCGTTGGAGCCGCCGTAGATGGTCTCGGACCGGCTGAACAGGAAGGTGCGCTGGAACTCGTCGAGCTCATAGGGGAACCCCTCGGCCACCAGGCCGGCCGGCCCCCGGATGTCGAGGGCCAACTCGCCCAGCTGCCGGTGCCAGGTGGCCCAGTACAGCTTGATGATGGAGGCCTCGGGCGGGGCCACCGGTCCGTCGTAGCCCGACAGGCTGCGCAGGGTGTTGTACCGAAGGATCTCAAGCTCGACGTAGGAGCGGGCCAAGCGCTGGCGGACTACCGGATCGGTTCCCTTCCCGTTGGCCCGGGCCATGTCGATGAGATGATCGAGCTCGCGTCGGAAGGAGAGCTGGTGGCCGAGAAGCCCCACCCCCCGCTCGAAGGCCAGGGTGGCCAGGGCGACCTTCCAGCCCTGACCCACCTCCCCCACCACGTGGTCGGCCGGGGTGCGGGCTCCGGCGAAGAAGACCTCGTTGAACTCCGAGGTCCGGGTGAGTTGGGTGATCGGTCGGATCTCCACGCCGGGCTGGTCCATGGGGACCAGGAGGTAGGAGAGCCCGTGGTGCCGGGCCGAGCCTGGTTCGGTGCGGCAGACCGCGAAGCACCAGTCGGCCTGGTGGGCCAGCGAGGTCCAGACCTTCTGCCCGGTGATCACCCACTGGTCACCGTCGAGGTGGGCCTTGGTCTGCACGTTGGCCAGATCGCTGCCGGCGTTGGGCTCGGAGTACCCCTGGCACCACAGCTCGGTGCCGGCCAGGATGGGCGGCAGGAACCGGGCCTGCTGCTCGGGGCTCCCGTACTGGATCAGAGTCGGACCGAGGAGTCCCTCGCCGAGGACGCTGACCCGGCCCGGGGCCCGGGCCCGCACATACTCTTCATTGAAGATGACCTGGTGGGCGACGGATGCACCACGGCCACCGTGCTCCACCGGCCACCCGATGCCCGTCCAGCCGTCCGCCGCCAGTACCTTCTCCCACTGCAGGCGGGTTTCGAACCCGTAGGTCTCGTCACCCGATCCGCCCCGACCGCCCAGGGCGGCGAACTCCCCGGTGACATGGTCCGAGAGCCAGGCGCGGACCTCCTCGCGGAAGGTCTCATCCTCGGGTCGGTCTCGGAGGTCCATGGTGGCGGGGTTCTCGAATCGTCGATCGGGGCCACGGCTCCCACGGCTGATGGGCACCGGGGTCGCCGGGAGGTCTCCGACGAAATCTGACGCGACGTTAGCAAACCCGATTCCGCCCTCCAGCGGGAACAGGACACGCCCCCCGGACGTTCTTTACACTGCGGGAGCGGGCATAGGCCGGGCCCGGTGGATTCCCGTAGAGGGCGCCGTGCAACGCCGGCGACCAGATCAGGGACTACAGCGTGGAAGGGGCCCGATCAGGCCCGAGGCCACGAGGAGAGAGTGCCATGGCAGAGAACACAGGAACCGATACCGGCGGCCGGGTGGAGCTGAGCGACGAGGAGTGGCGGTCCAAGCTGTCGCCGGAGCGGTACGCCGTGCTCCGCCAGAAGGGGACCGAGCCGGCCTGGTCGGGTGAACTCCTCCACGTCGAGGGCAGCGGCATGTTCACCTGCGCCGGCTGTGGGGCCGCGCTGTTCCCCAGCGACACCAAGTTCGAGTCGGGGTCGGGATGGCCCAGCTTTTACCGGGCCCTCGACGACGGGGTCATCGAGGAACACGTGGACAAGAGCTTCGGTATGGCGCGGACCGAGGTCACCTGCGCCCGCTGCGGGGGGCATCTGGGCCACGTCTTCCCCGACGGTCCGGCACCCACCGGCCAGCGGTACTGCGTGAACTCGCTGTCCATCGAGTACGAGCCCGAGCAGGCGTGACCGCCCCGTCCGGCCGGCCCTCGGGGCCACCGGACGGACGGGCGTCACACGGGGACACACTCAGCTGCGGGTCACCCGGTCCTCGAGCAGCTCGAAGAGATCACCCAGGGCCCGTGCCACGTCGGTGGCCCCACTGGCCACCAACTCCCGGTCGGCGTCGGCCAGAGCCTGGCAGGCGTCGAACACCTCCCGCTTCGTCAGGTGGACGCCGGGCCGGATGGCGGCGGCGGGTGGGAACGCCCGGTTGGTCGTCGTCGTCGGTTCGGTGACGGTCATGGACGACGGTCAGGCCGGGGTGCCGAGGGCGTCGTCGGCCGGCACGGACCCCTCGGGTCCACCGTCGACCTGGTCGGGCTGGGGCCGGAGCACCTTGTGGACGTCGAGGGTGGCGAACCGCAAGCTGGCCCCGACCTCGTCGGCCACGATCTCTACTTTGAAGCGCCGGTCGCCG
>Ga0207933_1001089_pt1 | contig 22212 bp, 21 predicted proteins | sample NGESurdeep092012_4_FD_184488 | JGI IMG/M metagenome (GOLD analysis project Ga0207933, IMG submission 184488) | Arctic peat soil microbial communities from Barrow, Alaska - NGEE Surface sample F53-3 deep-092012 (SPAdes) | ecosystem: Environmental > Terrestrial > Soil > Wetlands > Peat ...
TGGGTCGACCGGCTTGCTACGGCTTGGCTCGGAGAGCACGCTGTCATCTCGCTGAGAATTTCCCCGGTCGCACGGCCTCCTCGTTCCTCAAACCAAAAGCCAACGCCGAAGACATCGTCTCCGGCGTTCGCCTCACAACAAACCGCTTACTTCTTGGGCGGAGCGATCGTGTCCTTCGCGACCTTCGCCACGCGGAACTTGACCACGGTCTTCGCCTTGATCTTGATGGCTTCGCCGGTCTGCGGGTTGCGCCCCGTGCGGGCCTTGCGCTCTGCCTTCACCAGCTTGCCGATGCCGGGGATGGTGAACTCGCCGTTCTTCTTCGTTTCCTTGACGGCCGTATCGGCCAGGCCTTCGAGGAAAGCTGCTGCCTGCTTGTTGGTAAGCTCGTGCTTTTCCGCCATTGCGCGGACAAGCTGTGTCTTGGTCATTCCCTTTGCCATGTGTCACTCCTTCTTTCGATAAAAATTAAACAACGGAAAACTTGAAACGCTTTCAAGCAAAAATCCAGGCATGGGCCTTTCGCCCCTCACCCTCAATCGTCGCCCGACGAAATCGCCAGTGTTCATGCGGGTGCAGAGAACCGCGCCGCCATTCACCTTCAACCCTTCGCGGAGCTTTGTCAACGCTTAAATTAGGTTTTTTACCTGTTTTCTTCGGTTTTTTGAGGAAATGTTCCAAATTTGGGTCTTAAATCCCGAATTTCCTGTGCAAATCCTTCAAAATCCCGCATTGGGTCGCCGCTCTTGCCGCACCAGCGGAGCGTTCAGCATCTCCACCAGCGGCGCCGCCAGCTTGAACCGCTTCACAATTTCGCGCAACAAACCCGGCTCTTCCGCAACCGACGGGGACAGCGTCGCATGAACGCCCCAGTTGCGCGCCCGCACCAACTCATCCGCCGGATCGTCCTTCGCAAACCCCTTTGGCATCCGCGTCAGCAGCGCCCCGTCGATGTCCGTCATCGACATTCCCTTCGCCTTCAAAATCTTTTTATGCAGCGCGCGATACTCCTCCGCATGTTCCGAAAGATGCCGCCGGATCGCCAGCAACTGTTCCCGCTCCGGCATATACACGCCCGCCGAAATCAGCACTTCATCCGGATGGATATGCAGATAAAACCCACCGCCGGAGGTCTTCTCCATCCCCCGCCGCGCCCACCATGCCGACACATGCCGCTTGTACGGCCGCTTGTCTTTCGCAAATCGAATGTCGCGATAGATCCGCATCATGATCTTGTGTGGAGGCCGCACGTGCTCCGGCGCAAACTCCGCCATCGCATGATTGACTTCATCGATCAGCGCCAGCATCGGCGCCTTCAGCGCCCGCTCATAGATCGCACGCCGCGGCTCGAACCACTCGCGATCGTTATGCTTGGCCAGCCCCCGCAAAAACTTCAAAGCCTCAGGTTCAAAATGTGTCGGCATGTCAACTTCGATGCTACTCAATCGCCGTGCAAATATTGCGCCGCAAGCGCAAAATAGAGGTTGCAAGGAGGCCCGCCATGCGTCTCACTCTCTTCGCTCTCCCCCTACTCGCCGTGCTCACCGCTCCCACCCACACTGCGCAGCGCACCAACGTACAAGCCCGCGCCACCGCCCACGGCTCCTGCCCGGTCAGCATGATCGCCCAGCGCCGCGACTCCGGCCAGACCATGTGGATCGTCTCCCTCGAAGACGAGAGCAACCCGCACCACGCCACAACCCCCAAGCCGGGCAGCACCGGCCTCCGCATCAGCCTCATCGCCCCGGAGAACTCCCCTATCCACCAGGCCGATCTCGCCGTCTACTTCGTCCCTCCCGCCACCCGCGCTCTGCCGGTTTACAACCAATACAGCCAGTACCCCCAGAAAGCGCCCAAACCACCCGCCGAGCGGAAGAAGACCTTCCACATCTCCGCCTCGGACGACGCGTCCCTCAACCTCACCGCCGACCTCCTCGTCGGCCCGGCTTCCGGCATCACCCACATCCATATCCTCAGCATGGACTACGCCGACGGCACCACCTGGACCGCCCCCAACAACGCCGCCTGCACGGTAGCACCCAACGGTCTCATGCTGGTCGGCGCAAAGCCTTGACACGCCCGCTATAATAAATACAGAGCAACAAGCAGCCCGGCCAACCAGCCGGGCCTTCTAATTTAACCCGGAAGCGAGTGCATAACTGGCAACCGGAAACTGGAAACCTGGCAACTGCAAAACTCGCGGCTCGTAGCTCGCAACTCGTAGCTGAAAACAAACCCACCGCCACCAAAGCCGGGAGGTACCAACCTAAGTCACATCGATAAGGTACTTTGCACAAAATAAGGGGGGAGGGGTACCCACCAAAAGCAAAGACGGAGACCGAAGTCCCCGCCTTCACAATTCAAGCGGAAGAGTTACTGCGGACGTCCCCGACGCCCACCATTCTCCGACCCGGCCGGAGCCTCAACGGCATTCGGATAAATCCCCGGAATCGGAGCATTCAGCTTCCGCTCATCCTCCGGATGCGGGAACGGCTTGCGCGGCATCATGGCATCTCGCTGCGACGTGTTCCACAGGAAGATCGCCTCCACGATCGCCGCCTGCTCCAGATCGCCCTGGTGCAGCCGGTCGTAGGTGTCCATGTCCGAGTGGTGCGTCCGGGTCTCATAGTCCAGCGGGTCCTGTATGAACTGGAACCCCGGCAGCCCCACGGCGTCGAACGACAAATGGTCCGTCCCCCCGGTATCCCGATAGCTGATCGTGGTCACGCCCAAATCTTTCAGCGGCGCAATCCATTGAGCAAAAATCGGCCCGATCGCCCAGTTTCCCTGCGTATAAACGCCGCGGATCTTGCCCGTCCCGTTGTCCAGGTTGTAGTAAGCGTCCAGCGTCTCCCACTCCTTGGTTGTCTGCAACGGTCCACGATTGCGGCTCATGAACGCCGGCGTTCCAGCCGGATCGGGCGTCGCCGATGGCGCAAACGTGCCAAAGTGCTGCTTCACATAACCCTGCGAGCCGAACAGCCCTTCTTCCTCGCCGCTCCACAACGCAATGCGGATCGTCCGCCGCGGATGCAGGTCGAGCGCCTTCAGAATGCGCACCGCCTCCATCGCCACAATCGATCCCGCGCCATTGTCGGTCGCGCCCGTCCCGGAAATCCAGCTATCCAGATGTCCGCCGACCATCACCACCTGGTCCTTCAGCTTCGGATCGCTGCCCGGAATCTCCGCAACCGTATCGAAACCATGCTCGTGATCGCCGGTGAACTTCGTATCGATATTCACCTCGACCGTCACCGGAACGCCCGCCGAAACCATGCGCGCCAGCCGGTTGTAATGCTCGATCATCATCACGGCGTTCGGAATCGTCACCGCATTCTCGCGCGTCTGCGCGCCGCGGCTTAGGTTCGCTCCGTTGTCGTCGAAGATGATGCCCGTTCCGCCGCCATCTCCGCCATCGCGGCTCGGCGTAATGATCGCGGCAACGCCCTCTTCTTCCATCATCTTCAGCGCCTGCGTGCGCAGCGCCGCCGCCTTTGCGCGCGCCGCCAGGAACTGCTCGATCGTCTGGTTTCCCAGGAACGCTCTCCGCCGCGCATCGTTATCGCCCTCGACGCTCTCCATCTCCTTCAGCTCTGCGTCGGTATAGCGGTGAAACAGCGGCTCGGTGATATCCGGCGTCGCCCGCATCGCGCCCAGCAGGACGATCTTCCCCGCCAGCTTGCCCTTCAGCTTGTCCAGATCGGCATTCGCCAGGTCGACATAGACGACCTCGCCGCTCACCGGCCCTTTGGTCGCCGGGCTCCACGGGGCTGCCTGCATCCATAGAGGCTCTGGGTCGGGAGACACCATCCGCGCCCACGTATTGATCTGCTGCCACCCCATCCCAAACTCGCCCCAATCCTCCAGGTGCGCATTCTCCAGCCCAATCTTGGTCAACGTGTCCCGGGTCCACGCATTGGCCTTCGCCATATTGGGAGATCCCGTCAGCCGCGGCCCGATGCCATCGGCCAGCGCCGCCCCAAACTGCATCACCTTGCCATGCGTCAGCCCCTCGGTGCGGATGCGCGAGTACATCGTCAGGTCGATGTTCTCGGTGGCAGGCTGCGCGCCATAATACCCACCCGGCTGGTCGCCCTTATGCTCCACCTGGGCATCGGTCTTGACTGCGGGCGCGGCAGCAGCCTTCTTCTTCTGCGCCGACGCGGTTGGAATACACGCGGAAAGCAGTGCTGCGGCCACGGCCGTGGCCACGCTACAACGCAGCAGAGTACGTGCGAATGTCATGCGAGAACTCCTCAGGCGAATCTTGGTTTACGGGTGCTAAGAATACGCTCCGGCCTGCGGTTTAGTCTCCAGCCTCTCGAATCCAATCCAAGGACCTCTGGCTCTCCGTGCCAAGCCTTTCCATAGCGTGTTCTTGCTCTGGGGAGGGAGCAGGGGCTCAAGCTTCTGAAATAGCTGGAGCGGAGGGAGCAGGGGCCTTCAGGCCCCTGAATCGTCGCGGGCTGCAAATAGGCTTTAGCCTCGGGGTTTACTACCGAAGATGCGTGGGGACAGGATCGACCATCCCCGGATTCGCCGTCGATCCATAAGGAAACTCCACGGCCGCACTCGCTAAACCAGCCCGAACCGGATTCAGCTCAATGTATGCCTTGCAAGCCCGGAACTTCTCCGGCACAAGTATCTGTACCTCATTGAAGCTGCGTTCCCAAACATCCGTCCTGCTCTTCAAACGAAAAGAAAAGCCGCCCTTGATGAACTGCATCGCCTTTTCCAGCGAAACCTCCGGCGCTGGCGTCAGGAGAAGGTGGATATGATTGGGCATCACGACGAAGGCGTGGATATTCATCCTGTTCTTCTCTCTCTGGCTTTGCAGGACGTCAAGAAAGAGTGCTGCTGTCGCCTCAACCTGGAAGAGGCTGCGCCGCTGCGCGGTGACAGTTGTTACGAAGTACGTGCGAAGTTCTTGTGGCGCGCGGTTCATCTCGTGAGCATAAGCGAATCCGGGGCTGAAGCCCGCTCTATTGCAGAACTATTTCAGGGGCCTGAAGGCCCCTGCTCCCTCCCAAACGCAACTTGCCTTCTGCTCCCTCCGAAACGCAACTTGCCTTCTGCTCCCTCTGAAACGCAGCTCGCCTTCTGCTCCCTCCAAAACGCCGCTTGCCCTCTTCGCTCAGCCAATTCCCGAAGCGTTACGCCTTACCCTTTGCGCAGCTTCCGCTTCACCCACAGCGTCCCCAGGTACGCCAGCGCCACCACCAGCACCACCAGCCCCACCGGTAACCCGGCGTATTCATACGTCTGCGCGAAGTCTGGATGCTTGCTGGTCGCCATCATGTACACCAGCATCGCGACGATCGCCAGGAACGTCGCGGCGAAGAACGCCGCAAAGCCGGTCGCAAAGCTCATCAGCAGGGTCTGGAACAGTCCCAGTTCCCCCAACGGTATCCCCAGCAACATTCCCTCTTGCCGGGCGCGGTCTACTCCATGTAAATTCGTCATCTCAATTAGAATAGACGGATGGCCGAAAGCATGCAGACGGGACTGATACGGGCGGTGCAGGTTGCTCGCGATGTCGAGGAGCGAAGTTCCGTCAACGGACTGCGTTTTGCCACGTTCGGCGAGACCGGCGTCCCCGCCCCCGATCTTCAGAGCATGATCGAAGCCGTTCCCCCGGCCATCACCGCCGCCCTCAAGGCCAACACCTACTTCTTCGTTCCCCTCGCCCTGCGCGAGCCCGGCGAGACCGATTCCGCTGCTCCGAAGTCATCCGACCAGGCCATGGTGGCCTCCACCTACTCCGCCGAGTTCGACGACGACGCCATCTGCCACCGCAACGTTTCGCTCGGCACCGACCATCAGGGCGTCTTCATATCCACACGCCTGATGGGCGACCGTTTCGCGCTGTGCTTCGAGTTCTTCATCAACATCGCGCACGCCTTCGTCGACGAAACCGGCGTCCCCCAGGCCTTCGGCGACCTGTGCTGGCAACAGGCCGTCGCCAACGTCCGCGGTGAAACCAGCATGGACGCCTGGGAGTCCCGCAACCTGGCCCTGGGCCGCCCCATGCACGACGAAGGCCTCCCACCCGAGCCCGCCCCGACCCGCCGTGGCCGCAACTTCGCCAGCATCTCCGCCTCCGCGCCGCAACCCGCCCAGCTTGACGAGAAGGAACGCGGCCTCTTCGTCGCCGCCGCATTCTCCGACGCGCTTGCGATTTACCTGCTCTCCCTCGCCGTCGACTTCGACTACACCGAGCTCCGCGAGCGCGAGTACCCGCTCCTCAATCCCACGGCCCTGGCCGCCCGCCTCCGCACGATCGCCGAACTCTTCCCACCCAACACGGGGTATGAGTTTGCGGTGCGGTATCGCCGCAGGGCGTAGTTGCTACTGTGATAGTCTGCGAATACTTGTCAGGCGGCAGCCGAAGTTTATTCGGCCAGTACCGAAATGACAAAAGGCTTCGAGGTGACTCCTCGGGGCCTTTTGTGTTTTACTTCACCGCCGCCATAGCCGCTCTAAACAGCCTCTCAAAATCCAACCCGTCCCCAGCACTCTTCGCCGCATTCTCCACCGCCTTCTGCGCCACCGGCCGCGGATACCCAAGGTTCACCAGAGCACTCAGCACATCGTCGGCCACCGCTCCCAGCGAGCGAGGAGCCGAGCTCTCCGCCGCAGTCCCCACCATATCGTCGAGCTTGTCCTTCAGCTCCAGCACCACGCGCTCGGCGGTCTTCTTGCCGATCCCGGGAATCTTCGTCAGCGTCGCATGGTCCTGCCCGCGAATCGCGCCCACCAGCCGCTCCGCGGAAATCCCACTCAGCACCGTAATCGCCAGCTTCGGCCCGATGCCGGAGATCGTCAGCAGCTTCTCAAACAGCCGTTTCTCGGCCAGCTCGACAAACCCGAACAGCGCCAGCGCATCCTCGCGCACATGCGTATGGATAAACAGCGAAGCCTCAGCCCCCTCCGCCGGAAGCGCCGTAAACGTAGAAATCGAAATAGAGACGTCATACCCCACGCCCCCGCACTCCACCACCACCGTGTTCGGAGTCTTGCCGAACACCCGTCCTCGCAAATGCGCAATCACACAGCGATTTTAGACGAGACGAGTGCCTGGATACTGAGCCAGCGTTACATCACTTGTGAGCAACGTGAGCTTTTCCACCTGCGCTTGTGCAACCAGGATGCGGTCAAAAGGGTCGCGATGAAGGGTAGGAAGTGCTAGGAGCTCGATAGCGTGATCGCCGTACAGGACCAATTCACTGAACCCGTGCGTTGAAAGCTGTGCGCGTAATTCCGCCGGATGCAGGGTGAAATCTGCTCTGCCCAAGCCAAATTTGATGGCGCACTCCCAGAGGCTTACCGTGCTAAAGAAGATTTCGTTCTGCGGATCTTCAATCAGAATCCGTGCAGTATCGGAAAGCGCTGGATCTCCCTGCGCAAACCAGAGCAGCAGGTGGGTATCGAGCAACAGGTTCATGCTCACCGCTTGTCCGCATCTCCGTAGAACATTTCTTCGATGTCCTGCTGAAACGGAGTCTTGATGTCGTGCGGCACTTTGAACCCATGCGATTTGAGAAATCCGAATCTGCGCCTCGACGCGTCGGGTTTCGGCACATAGGTTTCGTCATTGCTGGTGACTCGCGCGACGATTTTGCCATCGTTGATAAGCAAGACGTCTTCTCCGGAGGCTGCGATACCTGCGACCTCTGCGAGTGACTTATCCGTTTGCTCTAGCAGCACTCTCATGCTCAGGATTTTACTCCTGCGCTGAGATAAAGGTTTGATGAATGACCTCGCGCAACTTCGCTGTCAACTCATCCGCTTCCTTCGTCGTCATCCCCACCGTCGAAATCGGCTCCCCGACAATCAGCTTCAACGGCCTCGGCCGCAGCGCGTACACATGGATCGGCAGCAGCTCATACGTCCCCACCAGCGTCAGCGGGACCACCGGCACCTGCGCCTTGATCGCCATCCACGCCGCTCCCGACACCATCTTCTGCGTCTCGCCATTCCACGCTCGCCCACCCTCAGGAAACACCACCAGCGCCATCCCCGCTTTCAGCGTCGCAACCCCGCGTCCCAGGCTCGCAACCGACGCCCGCGCCGAGCTCTGGTCCACCGACACCTGCCCCGACCGCTCCAGGTACCACCCGATAAACGGTATCTTCCACAGCGGGGCCTTCGCCAGTATCCGAAACTGAAAAGGCAGCTTCGCAAACAGCACCGGCGTGTCGTAGTAGCTCAGATGATTGCTCGCATACACCGCCGCCTCGTGCTGGTGCAGCCGCTCCGCATGTTCCAGCGTCACCGGCGAAAGCGCAATCCGCAGCAGCACTCTCGCCCACATGCGCGCAATCGCATGTTGCTGACTTCCAGACTTATCCCACACCCCGCACAGCAGCGACACGCATCCAAACCCAACCGTCGCCAGCCCCACCATCGGCAGAAAGAAAAGATAATTCGCCCACCGCATCGCGAAAGAAATATGCGGATGCGGCACAGCCTCCCGCGGCACATGCTCCTCCGGCTGCACAATCTCTTTCGTCTCAGGCATCAACGCCTATGCTAACCGCTCCGCACCCGTCTTTGCTCACAACTGACGACTCACAACTCACAACTGAAATCAGCCCCCACGCCGAACGCCACGCCTCTACTCCCCGCTCAGCGCCAAGGCCCTCAACTCACCCACCAGAAACACCGACCCGGTCGCCACAATAATCCCCTCCGGCGGCGTAATCGCCCAGGCCTGCGCCAGCGCTCCCGGCAGATGCGGCGCGGCATGGGCCGGCACATCGAGCTTCGCCGCGGCCTCCAACAACTCATCTACCGTCGCCGCTCTAGGGTTCTGAATCGGCGCCAGCACAATATGGTCGCGCGCCCGCAGAGGATCACCCGACGTCGAATCGAACAGCGGAAACAGTACCTGCGCCAACTCCGTAACCTGTTTGTCCTTGAGACAAGAAAAGATCAGGGTCCGCGGACGGTCCTCCGGCAACTGCGCCAGCGCCGCCCGCAGCGTCCACGCACCCGCCGGATTATGCGCCACATCCAGCAGCAGCGGAGCACGCGCCGCATCGGCGGACGCGATCCACTCCAACCGTCCCGGCCAAACCGTTCCTCGCACACCCTTCTCGATCGCCGCATTCGGAATCGCAAATCCCCGCCCCTGGAAAGACTGGTTCGTCCGCAACTCCACGGCGGTCGCCACCGCCAACGCAATATTCCTCTGCTGATGCTGCCCCGCCAGCGGCGAATCGATCCTCACCACCTCACCCCCCACCGAAAGCTCATACCGATTCCGAGCCAGCAACCTTTCGCCCTCTGGGTCCTGCGCTCTGGCCCCTGAACCGGCTCCACGCGACGGCGGCAAAAACCGCGCCGCATCCACGCCCCGCACATTCCGCTCCATCGCCTTCTCGCCAATCGCCTGGTTGGCCTGCGGGTGTTGCGACAGCGTCACCAGCACGCCATTCTCGCGCAAAATCCCCGCCTTCTCCCGCGCGATCTCCGGCAGCGTATTGCCGAGATACTCCATGTGGTCGAGCGCGATATCGGTAATCACAGACACCAGCGGCTCAACCGAATTCGTCGCATCCAACCGCCCGCCCAGCCCCACTTCGAGCACCGCAAGCTCCACTTCGCGCTCCGCAAAATAGACAAACCCAATCGCCGTCAGCAACTCAAAAAAACTCGGATAGTGCGGCAGAACACCATCCCCCACAAGCTGTTTCGCGAGCGCATCCACCTGAGTTAACACCCGCGCGAAATCCTCATCACTCACCTCACGAAGCGGGTGCCCCATGTCCGGATTCTCGGACATGGGTTCCACTGCATCCGACACCCGAATCCGCTCATTCACCCGCAACAAATGCGGCGACGTATACAGCCCCGTCCTCAGCCCCGCCGCATTCGCTATGCTCGCCAGCGTCGCCGCGGTCGACCCCTTGCCGTTGGTCCCGGCAATCAACACCGCCGGAAACCTCTTCTGCGGATTCTCCAGCGCACCCAGCAGCGCACGAATATGCGCCAGCGTAAACTTCCGCGCCGCCCCCTTCGCCGCCAACTCCGGCCCCATCGCCGCAAGCCGCTCCAGCGCCTCGTCGTACGTCATGGAATTCTGCGTCGCCATCAATAATTTAAACCGCCAAACCGATTCTAAGTCCCCAACTCCTCATCGCAGCCACTCCTCGAACCTCATCCCTCATCCCCTCGCCCCTCATCAAAACGTTTTTCCTCTACGCTCAATAACTCGTCGCTCTAAGCTGATCGAAACCCACACGCCACAATCTCAATCCACACTCACCGCATGACAAACCCGCCCACCTTTCCCCCGCAACAACAACCCATCCCTCCGACCCTTGAAGAACCTCTCCGTCAGCCCCGCGCCATCAAGGGCCTCAACCACATCAAGCCCAACAGCCCTCAACTCCCCGCGCAACTCATCCGGCATAAAGAACAGCAGAAACGGCTCCCCCGCCAACCTCACGCGGTCCGCCAGCGAATCCCTCATCAACTGCTCGTTCTCCGACAGAGCCTCACGCGGCAGCGAGTAATCGAACACCACGCCACTCCGCCCGCCAAAACTCCCCAGCAAACCCACCGTAGCCCGAAACGCCCCCAGCGTCAGATACGGCACAACCCCCAGCCAAGCCGTCATCGTCGGCACCGCAAAATCGAACCCCGCAGCCACCAACTCATCCCGCAGCGACTGCCTCTCAAAGTCCACCGCCACATGCTTCACACTCGCAGGAACCGGAATCGTAGCCGCCGCCAGCATCTCGCGCTTCCAAGCCTGAGTCGCCGGATGGTCCACCTCAAACACCCGCACATCCGCAGAAGGGTTCCGATAAGCAAACGTATCCAGCCCCGCGCCCAGCACTAAATATTGCCGCACTCCATCAACGCGATAGCCAGCCGCCAGCGCATCCTCCGCCAGCCTCGCGCGAGCCACCATCCACGCCCGCATCGCCACCGAAAACGGCCGCCTCTCGGCATCGGGAGTATTCGCCAGCTCCTGCGCATACTCCGGCCCCAGTATCCGCACAGCCAGCGGGTCCTCCAACACCAGCGGCCGCTCATCGTGAATCTGGTGCGCCGCTCGCCGCAGCGCAACCCGCAACGCCGTTCGAGACGGCTGCGCTTCCATCATCTACGACTGTCCCTCACCCCGGCTTTCAACGTTTGTTCGGCCAGCAAATCGAGATAAATCTCGTGATCGCCGTCCTCAAAAAAGATCGCCTCACGCCGGTTCCCGCGCTGAGTCACATGGTGCGCAAGCCCCGGAACCACGATCCGCGCCAATCGAGCCATGCGGAATAATAGCAGGGAATAGGTATCATGTCCCCCGATTCCCCCCAATTCCCCGATTCCCCCGATTCCCCGATTCCTCCCCCGATTCCTCCAGTTCGATGAGAGTGTCGACCAGCGTTGTCCTCAAGCGCCTGACAACCGTTATCGAACCATGCCCGTTTGCCTGTGGTACGATCAGCAGTTAGCTCAGTGGCATTGGTAGACGAAACAGCGGGTGTTTCGAGGGTGTGGAAGCTGGCGTCAGTTGCTGACCTCTTTCTTCGATAGTGAGGGTTACGTGCATGCGCAAATGGGCGTTCATGCTGGCACTGTTCGTATTTGCACTCCCGGCAATCGCCTCCAGAAGCATCACCGTCGCTCAACTGGAACAGAGATTGGCCGCAAATTCAGGCAAATCCGATGCGGAAGTCGCCCAGCAGTTATCAGCAGTCGACCTGACAGAACGCCTCAGCACCACCACCCTCGCACGATTGGAATCGAACTCGCCCGGAGTCAGGACCTCGCAGGAGCTGAAGATTCTGGCTGATCGGTCCGCCTTTTTGTCCCTCCCCGCTGCGGAGATTCCTCCCCTCCCGCCACCGGACCTGGACTCACAACGCAAGATGATCTCTTTGCTCGTGAGCTACCTGACCAAGACCCTCCCCCAGTTACCGAACTTCTACGCAACCCGGGAAACCACACACTTCGAGGAAACACCGCTGGTCCGAACCGGTACCCACTCGTTTCCATATGAACCCCTGCATCAGACCGACGCCTTCGACGTGACTGTGCTCTACCAGAAGGGTCGAGAGGTGGTGGACTCAGGCAGCGTCGAGGCCAAAGATTCCAGACAGCAGGAAACGGGGCTCCAGGCTTGGGGAGTATTTGGCCCTATCCTCAGTACTGTTTTCCTCGACGCCGCAAAGAGCACGCTCAGTTGGAGCCATTGGGAACAGTCCCCGGACGGTCCGCGGGCGGTCTTTCGCTACGCTGTCCCTGGGGAGAAGTCGCATTACACGGTGAAATATTGCTGCGTGCGTGAGCAGGGTTTTGGGGGGAATCCGACGTCCTTTGACCATATCGTTGGCTATCACGGCGAGATCTCCATCGATCCTGACGAAGGATCCATTCTTCGACTGACGGTCGAGGCAAACCTTACCCCATCGGACCCCATCATGATGGCGGATATCATGGTCGAATATGGCCCGGTCCAGATCGGAGGCCGAACCTACATCTGCGCAACCAGAAGTGTTGCGCTTTCGCGGGCTCTTTCCGCAGGCAAAGCCGGAGGCAGCATAAACGTCGGAGGCAACTGGATAGAGTCCGGCCCTGTAGCCTCGGGCCCGCTACAATTTCTTTTGAATGATGTCTCGTTTGTGCAGTACCACATGTTTCGGGCCGACACGCGCATCCTGAGCAATGACGAGGCAAGCCAACGAGAGCAACCGCCCACTCCCGCTTTCAGCAGCCCACTCCCGGCTGAGACGGCCGAGGATGTCCCTCCTCCACAACCAACCGCTCCGTCGCTCGATCAGCAATCCTCAGCTATCCCAGCCTCTGCTCCTGCCCCCGCCCAAGCTGCAGCCGTCGTGTCGACATCCACCGCAACCCCCACCCCGCGGCCCGCTGAACAAACGCAGCCCGCCGCTGCTGAAGATATTCCCGCCTTCAAAACAACCGTTCGTCAGGTTATGGAGGAAGTCGTCGTGACGAGCAAGTCGGGTCAGCCCGTCTCTGGACTCACCCAGGCCGACTTTGAAATCGCCGAAGACGGCAAACCCCAGAAGATCAACTTCTTTGAAGAGTCCACCAAAGACACCGCAAAGTCCGGCACCCCGCCGCAGATGCCCCCCATGCTCGCCGGCATGCGCACCAACGTTCCTCAGGCCCCTCCGGGTGATGCCGTCAATGTCCTGCTCATCGACGCCTTGAACACCGAGATGCAAGATCAAGCCGATGTTCGCCGCCAGGTGTTAAGCTTCCTCAACCAAATGCCGTCGGGAACGCCGATGGCGATCTTCCTTCTCGGCTCCAAGTTGCGCTGTCTGCAGGGTTTCACCTCGGATACCTCCGCCCTGCTCGCCGCGCTCCGCGATCCGCGGTATGGATTGAAAGTCCAGAGGAGTTCGTTCCTTCAAACCCGCAGCGATCACGCCAGCGACGCATCCGATGTGGCAGCACTTCAAACGATGCTGGCGCCGCCATCTGCCATCGCAGCTCTTCAGAGTGCGTTCGCAGAGGTCGCAGCGCATGACATTGGCACCCGGTCCACGATGACCGCTCAGGCCCTTTTGTATCTCGGGCACTATCTGGCTGGCATCCCAGGTCGTAAGAACCTGATCTGGTTCTCCGGTTCCTTTCCCGTGGCAATCTTTCCGAATAAAGAACAGCTCGCTCGCATCAAGCAGAACCCCAACCTTCCCGAATATCTCGATCGTCAGAAGATGACCTCCAATCTCTTCACGCTGTCCCAGATCGCCGTCTATCCCATCAGCGCCGAGGGCGTGACAACGGAACACATCAGCGAGGCCAACACCGCAGGACCCGGCGCCCCGGGCGGCGTGGGCCACATGGCTGGCTCGGCAGATTCCGTGATGACTCCCTTCACTGCCGCAGTAGGCGACCGTGCAGCCACCATCGCCGCCATGGAGCAGCTCGCAGCTTCAACCGGTGGGAAGGCGTACTACAACACCAACGACCTTGGCGCGGCCCTGGCCAAAGTCATCGACATTGGATCCGACTACTACTCCATCGGCTACTCTCCAACCAACACCAACAGCGAGGCCGGCTTCCGCAAAATCGACGTAAAGGTCACTCATGGCAAGGACAAGCTCGCATATAGGCGCGGTTACAACCGCGGTGCCTTCGCCGCGCCTGGAACAAAAACCTCCATCGATCCGCTGACGCCGCTTCTGCACTACGGTTTACCGCCAGCTACGGGTGTCTTGTTCGGCGTTCGCGTGGAACCAGCGAAGCTCCAGCCATCATCCGCCGAAGCTTTCGAGGGCCAGAACCCGAATCTCAAGGGTCCGCTCACCCGTTACACGGTAGACTTCGTGATTCGAAGTCATGACCTTGTTCTATTGCCCAGCGCTGACGGGGTAAGCACCGCCAAGTTCCTGCTCGGCTTGAAAGCTTTCGATCGCAATGGCAATGCACTCAACTGGCAAGCTGACAGCGAGAGCTTGATCATTAGCCCCGACCAGTTAAACGATCCTCGAAAGAGCGGGATTCCCGCTCACCTCAGCATCGACCTCCCCTCGACTGGGGACATCGAGCTTCTCACCGTCGTCTACGACCTCGACGGCGGCGCGGCCGGAACTCTGGAGATTCCGTTGCAGGCGACCCCGGAGGCAGGAGCGAACACATCCGAGCCGCGCGAGCTGAAACATCCATGATTGCCGGAACCCTTTGTGCTGGATGACTCATCCGCCAGAGACGGATCTCCCATCCAAATCCAGACGCTGATCCTGCACGCCCACAAGCCTCCATGACATCCCAAACCTCCCAGGTCGAATCTCGCCGACCTGTAAAGGATGTCCTGATAACAACCTGTAAAGCATCTCCTGATACTGAACAGCACTTTGCGGCATGAGTGGGGAACCTCCACAGCCCGCACCACCACGCGAAGCTCACCGCTCGACACCCTCAGTGAACCCCAACCGTGTCTTCCTGCCCACAACCAACATTTTATTTTTTTCGCACAGCTTCTGCGCCGCAAAGCCTAAGCCTGCGCGAAGCTTTCAGACAACGCTTTGCGATCGATCTTTCCCGTCAGCCCCTTGGGCAGCACTGGGAGAAATGTAACCTTCTCCGGTACTTTGTAATCCGCCAGGTGTTCCGCAGCCAGCGACCGCAGCTCACTCTCCGTCGCCGCGTGCCCATCGCGCAGGGCCACAAACGCAATCACTTTCTCCCCATACTTCGGGTCCGGCAGCCCAATCACTCCAGCCTCGAACACGCCTGGATGCTTGTACAGGGCATCCTCCACCTCCTGCGGAGAGATGCATACCGATTCGCGCACGATGATCTGTTTCAGGCGCCCTGCAAACCAGACGTAGCCATCCGCATCCAGCCGCACCAGGTCTCCAGTGTGCACCCAGCCGTCTTCTAGAACCGCCGCCGTCGCCTCCGGATTGTTCCAGTAGCAGGCAAAGCTTGCCGGACTGCGCACGCATAGCTCGCCGGTGTCCGCGGCCAAGCCCTTTCTGGTGACAATCTTGATCTCGATGCCGGCGCTGGCCTTGCCTACCGAGCCCATGCGGTTGTTCGCAGACGTGTTCCAAATCATCGGGCAGGATTCCGTCATGGCCAGCACTTCCATCAGCGGAACCCCAAACAGTTCGGTGAAGCGCAATTGCAGCGCCGCCGGCACACTGTCTCCGCCGGCAAGCCCGATCTTCACGCTCTCCACCACGCGCGGCCGCCGGGATTGCTCCTCCACGATCATCAGCAGCTGCGCCGGCAACGCAAAGAGGGCTGCCACCTTGTGGCGTTCGACAAGATCGAGCGTCATCGCCGGATCGAATTTCGGCATCAACACCAGCGTTGTTTCCGCCCTCATCGCTCCCAGCACCAGGCAGCCAAAGCCAGAGATGTGCGTCATCTGCGTGGTCGCCAACATCACGCCGCTGCCGTACCCCATCTCGATGGTGAAGTCAGCGGTCTTCGCCAGGCTGGCATGCGTGTGTGTCACGCCTTTCGGCAACGCCGTCGTTCCGGAGGTGTAAAGAATCGCGCCAATCACGCTTTCAGCCGGCTCCGGCAACTCTCTGACAGGCGCTCCTTGCGGAAGTTTAGCCCGCACCTCGATGCCGGTTCCGCTCTCGACCGCGCCAGCCACCGCAATAGCCGCCAGCGACGGCTCGCTGAAGCACACCTTCGCACCCGAGTGGCGGAAAATGTGCGCCGCTTCCGACGCTTTCAGCCGCAGGTTCACCGGGACCACAATCAGCCCCGCCTTGAAGCACGCAAAATAGAGCAGCACCGGCTCCACGGCATTCCACCAGTGCACGCAGACACGGTCGCCGGGTTGTAGACCTTCGTCGAGCAGCGCACACGCCAACTCGGTGGACCTGCGGTCCAGTTCGCCGTAGGTGAGTGAATCCTCCGCCCATACGAGCGCCGTCTTCGCCGGATCGGCGCTTGCAAGAAAAGTTCCCAGTGACATGGCAGCCATCGTACTACAAGCCGCGGCCAGCATAGTGTGGACACTCGCCGCACCAGCCGGGTGCCCCATGTCCGGATTTTCGGACATGGTTTTCGCGGCGACACAAATCCCGACGAAATCCTCAAATGCTACGCCGCAGGCTCTTGCGCTTTCCCCATCCATCCCAGCGCCTGCACCAGATACCCCTTCAGGTCCTTCCGCTGCACCACCGCATCCAGAAACCCATGCTCCAGCAGAAACTCCGACCGCTGAAACCCCGGCGGCAGCTTCTGCCGTATCGTCTGCTCGATCACTCGCGGCCCCGCGAACCCGATCAACGCTCCCGGCTCCGCGATATTCAGGTCGCCCAGCATGGCAAAGCTCGCGGTAACGCCCCCGGTCGTCGGATCGGTCATCAGCGAAATGTACGGAATCTTCTCGTCATCCATCCGCGCCAGCCCCGAAGAAACCTTCGCCAACTGCATCAGCGAAACGATCCCTTCCATCATCCGCGCGCCGCCCGAAGCCGAAACGATAATCAGCGGATGCCGCGTCGCCAGCGACCGATCGACCGCGCGAGCGATCGTCTCCCCCACCACCGCGCCCATCGACCCGCCGATAAACGCATACTCCATCACCGAGAGCACAACATCGTGCGTCCCCATCTTGCCGATCGCGTTGATGATGGCGTCGTTCAGCCCGGTCTTCTGTTGCGCCTGCTGTAGCCGCCTTTTGTACGGCTTCAGATCGCAAAACGTCAGAGGATCGGTCGAGCGCAGTTCCAGATCGACCAGCTCATACCCCGGCTCCATCAGGTTTTCGATCCGCGACCGCGCGTCGAACTTGAAGTGCTGCCCGCAATGCGGACAAACCTGCAGGTTGGCATCGAGTTCGGCTTTGAAGAGGACCTTGCCGCATTTGTCGCACTTGGTCCACAGTCCTTCGGTGCGGACCTCATGGCCCTCCGTCGGAACGATCTGATGGTCTTCGCGCTTGAACCAACTCATAGGCAGGGTCTGATCCTTAGCTGGCCTTAAATAATGACGGCCTCCGATATTGTATCGAAGGCCCACGAAAATCTGTTCGCATTCACCTCACTGCTGTATGCGATTTCTCTACACTCTATCCTCTATGCTCCACTCTCTTGCCCTTACGCAACCGCCCACTCCGGCGCATTTACCAGCCTTGCGGCAGCCGAAGCCCCCGGATCGCCCGTCCATTCCGGCACATTGAACCCCGAAGTCGGATGCGCATCCGATGAGTCCATCCCCGTATGATGTCCGCGCAGCGCCTGCATAATCCCATCCCGTGCAAAGCTTCGCTCGGTAGTAGACGTCCGCGTCCAGTACACCAGGAAGCCCTGGCCGCAAACATTGCAACGGATATCGCTGGAGCTATTGGAAGCCTTACAAAGTACCTGCATGGTGTACTCCTCTGCGATCCGCAAAGGGTCGCCGCGCTGCAATAAACCGAGATTAGGCGGTCGCTCTGGGGTTGGTCGATCACCCATTCGGAAGGGCCGTCGATACAAAAGTTATCGGTCCAACCCACCTGGACCGCTATACAACTTTGGGACACCGGGGCGTTCCCCTCCACCCACCGCCAGCCAGGCGCCGAACTCGGACTATCTTCTTCCGCTGGCGCTGCCTACAATTTCCCCATGTCAGCGCCGCCGATCACCGACCAGCATCTCCATCATGAGCACCATGCCGGCTCGGGCGCCGTCATACGCGACATGGTCATCGGCCTCGCCGACGGCCTCACCGTCCCCTTCGCCCTCGCCGCCGGCCTTTCCGGAGCGCTCCAGTCCACCCGCCTGGTCGTCCTCGCTGGCCTCGCCGAAATCGCCGCCGGCTCCATCGCCATGGGCCTCGGCGGTTACCTCGCGGCCCGCGGAGAAGCCGAGCACTACGCCTCCGAGAAACTCCGCGAGCAGCGCGAAGTCGTCACCATGCCCGAGGACGAAGCTGAAGAGATCTACGAAGTCTTCACCCGCTACGGCATCTCCCGCGCCGCCGCCGCGCCCGTCCTCGCCGAGCTCCAACAGAACCCGCCGCAATACGTCGACTTCATGATGCGCTTCGAGCTGGGCCTCGAAGAGCCCGACCCCAACCGCGCCTGGCGCTCCGCCCTCACCATCGCCCTCTCCTACATCGTCGGCGGCGCCGTCCCGCTCGCGCCCTACATCCTCATGCCCCACAGCCCCGTCGGCGCGCTCCAGGTCTCGGTCGTAGTCACTCTCCTGGCCCTGTTTCTCTTCGGAGCCGCCAAAGGCAAAGCCCTCCAGACCGGCGCCCTCAAAAGCTCCATCCAAACCGCCCTCATCGGCGGGGCCGCCGCTGCGGCCGCCTACGCTCTCGCCAAGCTGCTAAGCGGCCACAACGTATAGCTCCTCAACCTGAACCGAAGGAGCGCAGTTTGTCGTCGCCTGTTCTCCTTTGCGAAACTTCGCTCCCTTCGCGAACTTTGCGTTAAGGCTTTTGCCGTTGCTTTCGCTACCTGCTCACGCAGAAACCGGCAACGGCGCCTTCTTCCGCAGCACCCCCGCGGAAATCAGCGTAATCAGCAATCCCACCGGGAACGGTTCGATGAACGTGTAGGCAGCGTTGATGAGCGGGTTTTCGTATTGCTGCTTACTTTGATTTATCTGCGCAATCTTCGCCTGGATCGCTGCGGCGCTCGCACCCGAGGCCTTCGCCTTGTCGATCATGTGAGCGAAGTAGCTGTCCATGAAACCGTGCAGAAAGTTGAAGTACACCACTTCCCACGTCACCACGTAAAAAACGCACGAAATCAGGGTGATCAAAATACCGATCGCGAAACCTTTGCCAAACGTAATCTGACCGTTGCCGACGTTGTCGCGGTAGGAGCGAATGCCAAAGTACACCAACAGGAACGAGAGCACGATGGCGGTGTAGCCGAGGGTATAGCCCGTGTGTCCGCCGCGGACAAACGGCACGGTAGCCAACATCATGGCCGACGAAAGAACGCCGGAGATCACCCCAAAAATGAGTACTGTCTTCTTCATAAGTCTCCTCTGCATGGGAATGCTGACCCAACCTTCGTCGTAAGGCCGGGTCTTGTCGTCATCCTTTCGAGTGATTTTGCCTGAAACGGCGAAAATCATCCGTTCGCAGGACAACCATCAGGGCAGCAACCCAAATTCCTTGCCAAGCTGGACCGCCTGCGTCCGCCTCTTCGCCCCCAATTTATCGAAAGCCCGACTGCAATGCGTCTTGACGGTATTCTCGCTGACGAACAGCTTTTCACCAATCTCACGGTTGCTCATGCCCTGGGCCACCAGTTCGAGGATTTCCATCTCACGCCGCGTAATGCCAAGGCTGTCCCGCTTGCTCTCATCTGACACAAAAGGTCCAGCCGCCGGAACCATTACTTCCTTCACCACCACCGTCTCCCGCGGCGGCCTGGTCAGCTTCAGCCCAAGCCAGATCCCCAGAACGGCAAACGTCACCGCTGTCAGTCCACCGTAAATCCCGACAGCATGGTCGAGGACCATGAAGCGGTACTCCGTCCACTTCAGCAGAGTAATCAGTACCCCACCAACCAGCCCGAAGATAAGCACTTGCCGCTTCATAAGGTATTGTCGCCATAGTAATGCACGGCCACATCGCCCCAAAGCCATAACAGGAGATAGCGTCCCGCCCTCAGACCATCTATCCTTATAGAGTGAGCAACCACATAAAAATCCAGCTTCCCGACGGTTCCATCCGCGAAGTCCCCAGCGGCACCTCCCCGCTCGACATCGCCAACGCTATCTCCCCGCGCCTCGCCGCCGCAGTCGTCGTCGCGCGCATCAAGCCGCTTCAGCCCGTCGCCGCGACCACCACCGAAGCCGCGCTCGAAGCCTCCGAAGAGGCGATGTACTCCGGCCACGCCCCGCAGGCCGAGCGCGTCATCGACCTCACCACGCCGCTCACCGAAGACGTCGCCCTCGAACTCCTCAAGGAGAGCGACCCCGCCGCTCTCCGCGTCGTCCGCCACAGCGCCGCGCACGTCATGGCGACGGCGATCCTCGAGCTCTTCCCCGAAACCAAGCTCGGCCACGGCCCCGCCACCGACAGCGGCTTCTTCTACGACGTTTACCGCGAAGTCCCGTTCACCGAGTCCGACCTCGCCGCCATCGAAGCCCGCATGGCCGAAGTCGTCGCCCGTGATGAAAAGTTCGAGCGCATCGAAGAAACCCGCGACCAGGCCCTATCCGACTACAACAAGGCCGGCGAGTTCATGAAGATCCACTTCATCGAGCGCTTCACCAAAGAAGGCGAAGCCATCTCGCTCTACAAGAACGGCGCCTTCACGGACTTCTGCCGCGGCCCGCATGTCCCCTCGACTGCCCGCGTCAAAGCATTCAAGCTCACCTCGCTCGCCGGAGCCTACTGGCTCGGAGATGAGAAGAACCAGCAGCTCCAGCGCCTCTACGGCACCGCCTTCTTCAACACCAAAGACCTCGACGCCCACTTCAAGCACCTCGAAGAAATCAAAGCGCGCGACCACCGCGTCCTCGGCAAACAACTCGACCTCTTCAGCATCCAGGAAGTCGCCGGCGCGGGCCTCATCTTCTGGCACCCCAAGGGCGGCCTTATCCGCAAGACCATGGAAGACTGGATGCGCGACGAGTGCGTCCGCCGCGGCTACCAGCTCGTTTACACCCCGCACATCATGCGCCGCGAGCTCTGGAAAATCTCCGGCCACGAGGGCTACTACAACGAAAACATGTACCCGCCCATGGAGCTCGACGACGCGGAGTACCGCCTCAAGCCCATGAACTGCCCGGGCCACATCCTCATCTACAAAAATTCTCCGAAATCCTACCGCGACCTTCCGCAGCGCTACGCCGAGCTAGGGAACGTCTACCGCTACGAGCGCAGCGGAACAATGCACGGACTCCTGCGAGTCCGTGGGTTTACGCAGGACGACGCCCACATCTTCTGCACACCCGGCCAGATTGAAGACGAAGTCGTCGCCTGCATCGAGTTCGCGCAGAACGTGCTAACCACCTTTGGATTTTCAGACTTCAAAGTCGAGCTCTCCACCTGGGACCCCACCAAGCCAGCCGACTACTCCGGCTCCGCAGAAAATTGGCAGACCGCCAGCAACTCCCTCAAGACCGCGCTCAACCGCAAGAACATCCCCTTCCGCGAAATTCCCGGCGAAGCCGCCTTCTACGGCCCCAAGATCGACGTCAAACTTGTCGACGTCCTCGGCCGCCTCTGGCAGCTCAGCACGGTGCAATTCGACTTCAACCTCCCTGCCCGCTTCGAGCTCGAATACACCGGCGAAGACGGCGAAAAGCACCAGCCCGTCATGGTCCATCGCGCCCTCTTCGGCTCGGTCGAACGCTTCTTCGGCGTCCTCATCGAGCACTACGCCGGCGCCTTTCCCATGTGGCTCGCCCCCGTGCAAGTCGGCCTCGTCCCCATCAGCGAAAAGCATCTGCAATATGCGGAAAGTGTGAAGGCGCGCTTAGAAGCCGCTGGCCTACGCGTCGAACTCGACGCCTCGAACAACAAGATGCAGGGCAAAATCCGCGACTTCGGCGTGCAAAAAATCCCATTCATCCTCATCATGGGCGACAAGGAATCCGCAACCGACTCCGTCAGCGTCCGCGTCCGCGCCAAGGGCGACGAAGGCTCCTGCACCATCGACGCCTTCCTCGAACGCGCGAAGACCTTAGAGCTTATCCGTAAATAGTATCCAATTTGATACTTGTCGGCAAGAAGCCTGAAGGTGCTGGGGCAAGTCGTGCGAGGCTGTTCCTGGAGGATCAGGATGGCACAGGTCAAGTC
>Ga0207933_1001090_pt1 | contig 22205 bp, 19 predicted proteins | sample NGESurdeep092012_4_FD_184488 | JGI IMG/M metagenome (GOLD analysis project Ga0207933, IMG submission 184488) | Arctic peat soil microbial communities from Barrow, Alaska - NGEE Surface sample F53-3 deep-092012 (SPAdes) | ecosystem: Environmental > Terrestrial > Soil > Wetlands > Peat ...
TGCCCAGATCATAAATGCTTTTACTTTTATAAGTACGGTATATCTGCCCCATCTGGAAAAAAATACTTGATTTTGCAAATGAGTGTAAAATAATATGCAGAATAGCAGCATAATAACCCACACCACCTGCAGCCAGTCCAAGCATCACCAGACCTGAATGTTCAACACTCGAATAGGCGAGCATCCTTTTTATATTTTTTACTTTGGTCATGTAAACGGTAGCAACAAAAATGGAAAGGATCGCGGCAATGATAATAACATGATTAGCCCAGCTATGTAAAGTAGTGTGTGAAATAATAATGTAAAAACGAAAAATTGCAACAAATCCCATGTTTATCAGCACACTTGAAAATAGTGCCCCTGCTGGTGACGGTGCTTTATCTTTTGCATCAATCCCGGCAGTGTACATGGGCACCAATCCAAGTTTCGCAGTAAAGCCAGTAAAGATAAAAATGAAGGCAAGCTGTAACCAAAACAGATTAAGTTCAGGCGCTTTTGTTAAAAGAATATCATAGGAAAGATCGTCAGAGCCTGCCTGCTTTAAAGCAAAGCTTAAAAACAGTATGCCGACAAATACCAGGGTGAGGCTGATGGCGCAAACAAAAACATATTTCCAGGTGCCCTCCAGAGAACGACTGTTTCTGCGATGGTAAATAAGAGCAGAAGCGCTCAGGGTGGTAATTTCGACAAAAATCCATGTAACTGCAATGTGATTGGAAAGATAAGCAGCGCTGATAGCGGTAAGCAATACCACCATAGCTGAAAAATAAATGGCTGTATGTTTGGGAATGTCGTTTTTGCCGGAAAGATATTTGAAACTGTGATACATTGCAGCAATACTAATAATGGTTAAAGTTATCAGCATCAATAAGGCTAATGCATCGGGTGTAAAATAATATAACTCCGGAATGTTGATGTGCAAATATTCGTACAACGTAAACCCGCATTGCAAAACCACGAAACAGATGACAAGTGTATAATTGATCGTTTTGTTTCTGTTAAAAAACAATAAAATGCTTATAATAAATGCGATAGCTAAATAAATTCCAATCATTCGTTTAGTTATTATTTATTAATTCTATAGATACGATATCTTTTTGCCAACTTTTTTACTGTTATTGGGCATTCTTGTATTTTCCTCGTTGTAATGCTGTGTGTCCATAAAAAATTCATACTAAATACTGTTTCGGTGTAAAAAAAATGCTATTTGTCGTCAATCTTTTAAATTTTTTAATTGGCCTACATCCACATCCTTTAAAACATCCCCAATCTTATTTACAAAAATTCCAAGCAGAAAAACACTCGCAAAAATGTCGAGCAATATGCCGAGGTTGACAAGCATTGGCATCTCATTTCCAACAGCCAGCGATAAAATAAAAACTCCGTTTTCTATTACCATGTACCCCATAACATGCGTAATAATTTTATTCCTTGTTACAATAATGTATAACCCTATGAACAATGTTGAAAGGGACACCACAAAATATATCTTACTTATATGTGTATCAGAAACTGCATTGGATAAAATAAAAGTAACAATGATGATCAGCGTTATGATGATGAGCGAAATAAAATTGGGCAAAAAAGGTTCAGCATCGCGGGTGATCTTATTTCGTTTGATGACATAATTTAAAAATAATGGAATAGCAATTGCTTTGAAAACGATCGTCTCAAAAAGAATAAAAACGAGATTGGCTGAATTGATCTGGATAAGCTCAATAAATGCAATACCAAAAAGCAGTACTCCTTGTAGTGCAAGGATTTTAATGTAAGTAAGTAACTGGTGTGCAATACCCAGGTAGAGTAGCGTAATGGTAAATGTTATCAGCAACACATTAGTCATAATCTTTTGAAATTAATTTTATAATTATACAATCCTTCCTAAGATCAACAGTACCCCGAAAAAAATCAGCAATGAAACCGATGATAATGCGAGAATATATTGCGCATTGTGGTTCATACGAAATCTTGCGGTGAATGATTCAAGCAATCCGACAGATATTGCAAACAGTATTTGAATTGCAATAAATATCGGTATTGTCAGATATAGTGGGAAACTGCCCATAAAAAAATTAGCGATCAAAGCACCATACATGGCAAATTTTAAGTTAGAAGCATATAAGATCAAGCCGAGATCAAACCCACTGTTATCAAGTATCATGACTTCATGCACCATGGTGAGTTCAAGATGTGTTTTGGGATCATCAATCGGCATACGGCTATTTTCAACCATTGTCATCATCGCCAGAACAAATGTGGCCAATACTCCCAGTATGTAAGAGATGTATGAGCCGAAATGTAAGGATGCGAAAATTTGCTCGAACGAGGTGTGTCCTGTAAGAAGAATAAAAGAACCCATCAGAATAAAAAATGCCGGCTCAACAAGCATAGAAAACAAAGCTTCCCGGCTCGCTCCCATACCCCCAAAGCTACTGCCGGTATCCAGCGCAGAAATAATACTGAAAAATTTTCCTATTCCGAGCACATAAGCAAAAAAAACAAAGTCGCCATCAAAAGATATAATTCCTTTGAATTGCCCCAAGGGAATTACAAGAATTGCCATTAATATGGATGCAAAATAAATACTTGGGGCTACCTGAAAAATAAAGCTGGAAGTTTTGCTGTACACGGCTCCTTTCTTAAACAAACGAGCTACATCTTTCAGGGGTTGAAAAATGCCGGGCCCTTTTCGGCCAGATGTAATACTCTTTGTCCGGATGATAATCCCTGTAAAAAACAGGCTTGCCACAATAATTAAAATAAAACTTATCATTAAACCTGGTTTAAAAATTTGATTAATGATTTCAGGTATTCATAAATTACCGGAACACCTAAAACAAGAGATATAAAAATCAGACCATATAGAATGTAAAACTGCGGATTGCCATTTTGTAAAAAAGTGAACCTGTTGAAAAAATGTTTTAATTGGCGCAAAGGATTATCAATCAGCCATTCTTCTAATTTATCATAAGCATGAGTTTCCTGGCATCCCGTTATAGGAAATACTGCTGTTATAGGGATTTTCTTTTTGTGTATTGAAAGTACAGGTTCTATCAGCTTTCGATAAGCCCTTATAAATGAACTGGCAGTGTATTGCATTTTATTGGTAGGTGCAACATACCCACAACCCCAAGTAACTTCACTGCGTTGAGGTTTGGATAATGTCAATCGTTTTCTTATTATGAAAATTAAACTTGCTAATATTGTAAAACCTATTGCACTATATCCAATCATTGTTATTGGATGGGTGATAGAGAAGACAATAGTATTGGTATTGAGAGGTTGTACAAATAAATGAACCGGTTGTATAGCTGTTTTTACAAAAAACTTTGGAAACATACCAATCAGCAATATTAAAGCAGTTCCTGCATACATAGGGATCAATTTCCCAAGGTTGGCTTCTTCATGTGCTTGTTTAAAAAAACTTCTTGGTGTACCCAGGAAAACAGCGCCAAATGCTTTTGTGAAACATAGCAGCGCCAATCCACCAATCAATGCTAATGAAAACAGGGAGGAAGCGATTGAGAGAAGAAAACTGAACGCTGTATCTTTTAATCCCGCAAACATTCCGTTATAGATAATAAACTCGGAAACAAACCCATTGAAAGGTGGTAATCCGCATATTGCAAGTGCAGAAATAAGAAATAATAAAGAAGTATGCGGCATCCTCTTCCCAATCCCACCAAGTTGTTCAATATTCATGGTGTGCGCTGACTGGTAAACATTTCCGGCAGCGTAAAATAAAATTGATTTAAATAAAGAATGATTCAGCGTATGCAACAATGCTCCTGCAAATCCCAATACAATTAAAACATTATTTCCTTTTCCCATTCCAATGCAACCCAGTCCAATCCCAATCCCAATGATTCCAATATTTTCAATACTGTGATAAGCCAACAATTTTTTTAAGTTGTGCTGAAGAATTGCAAGCATTACACCATAAATTCCTGAAACAAGAGAGAAAAATAATATAACATAGCCAATAAGTGTATAATCCGTTTTTATCAGTAGTAACATCCTTAATATACCGTAGATACCGATTTTAATAATAACACTTGAAAGCACGGCTGATATGTGTGCAGGCGCAGCAGGATGCGCATAAGGTAACCATGTATGGAAAGGAACAAAGCCAGCTTTAATTGCAAAACCAATAAAAAAACATAGGAAAAGTGCAACGCCTGAAAGCATTGGATTGGATAAAGAGAAATCACGGATGGCATTAAAATCGTAAGAATTCATTTTCAAGGCCACCCATATAAATCCAAGCGTTAAAAACATAATACAAACATGTGACTGTATTAAAAAATTTATGCCCGCCGATATGGTATTTTTTTTATAATGTTCAAAAATGATAACAAGAAAACAACCTATGGCCATGATTTCCCAGGCGATAAGAAAGGCTATGCTGTTTTGTAATGAACAGATACTTATTAATGCAGCAAAAAGTAAAATATAAGAGATGCTGTGAATGGATAAATTAGCTGTTTGAGACCTGTATGGCTTCATATATTGTAAACCATAAAAAGCTCCTGTAACAAAACTAAAACTAATGATTAAAATAAACCAGCCTGATAAAGCATCAATGCGAACAGGAATTTTACCGGTAATCAATGAGCCTGCAAATGAATATTCAAAGTTTTTCCCGCCCAATGTTTGAATAGCTACCACACAGCTAAGTATAGCTATTAAGCATACAGCTCCTACAGTAATCACCCCTTTCCATTTTGCCTGCGCAAAAGGAATAATTAAAATGGATACTAGGATAATTGCTATAAATGCTGTTATCATTCTATTAAATCAGTTTAAAAACAGTTGCCAAAAATATTAATACAATAAACAAAATACCATACAACATGTAGATCTGGAGCCTGCCGTTTTGAATAAACCGGAAATAATTCATTGCATAAATTAGCCGGCCTAGAGCAGGATTGATAAATATCTTTTCAAAAAAATCATTATAATGTGATGAATGCTTTCTGGCATTCGGAAATATTTCATGGATTGAGATCTCTTTATATTTCTTTTTTTCGATTAACAAAAAATCCAACAGTTTCCCCAATGATTTTGAAAACGATTTTCCCGTGTACTGCATTCTTGTATTTGGTGCAGGATAGCCACAGCCCCAGGTGATGCGAATAATAGATTTACGTTTTTTGGTAAAACTATTTCTTATCATGTAAACTACGATAAGCAACACAATAAACAGCATGGAAAATTTGCCGATAGCGGAAATGCTATTTAACAAAGAATCAGATAGTAACGCGTCTCCTGTGAAAACCACAGGAACTGACTTCAACACAATTTTATTTACAATAGAAAAATAAAATTGAGGAAACAAGCCTACAGAAAGCATTAGGACTACAATGCAATATTGCGGAATGCGCATACTTAAAGCAATCTCCGTTGGATCTTCATGTAAATGTGTTCGCGGATGTCCGAGAAATATCGTACCAAAACTTTTTGTAAAAGTAATCATTGATATTCCGCCAATTAAAGCTAATCCTGCAAGTGACGATATCATCAATGTGGAAAAAGGAATTCCGGATAATTTAATTCCATTCAAAAATCCATTGTACAATATAAACTCCGATACAAATCCATTAAAGGGTGGTAAACCGCCGATTGCTAAAGCGCCCATTAAAAATAAAAATGCAGTTTGTGGCATTGATTTTATTAGGCCCCCAAGCTTTTCCATATCTCTTGCGTGCGTTTGCTGATATACAGAACCTGCGGAAAAAAACAGGAGTGACTTGAATAAAGAATGATTTAATACATGCAGTAATGCGCTGCCAAAACCTAAAATAATTAATGCGGCATTATTGCGCCCTATTCCTATTAAGCCAAGCCCAATACCCATTCCAATGATGCCAATGTTTTCAATAGTACAATAGGCAAGCATTTTCTTAAAGTCCCTGTGCACTGCTGCATTTAAAATGCCATACAAACCTGTAATGACAGAAAGGCTAAGCAATATCTCACCGAGGATTGCATAATCGTTTTTCAGTAAAAAAACGATGCGGAATATTCCATAAATACCGAGTTTAACTATTACTCCAGACATTACCGCAGAAATATGCGAGGGGGCAGCAGGATGTGCCTGCGGCAACCACGAATGCAAGGGGATAAAGCCTGCTTTAATACCAAAGCCAATAAAAAATAATAGGAACAACCATATGTTGGGGTTAGAGCTAAAGAACTTCTCAATGGCTGAAAACTCAAATGAACCTTCGGAAAAATACACCCAAATAAATGCAGCCGCAAGAAATAATACACCAATATGCATTTGCACCAAATAATTAATTCCTGCCTTAAGTGTTGCCTTATTCTGATGCTCAAATATTACAAGGAGAAAAGAGGAAATAGACATCAATTCCCATACAATCAGAAAAAGTAATCCGTTTTGCACCATACATACCCAAAGCATGGAAGACTGAAACAACAGAAACAATATCCAGTGTAGCGAAAGATTAGATCGTTGAAATGTATATGGTTTCATATAGCCAATTCCATAAAAGGCCCCGTTTATGCACGTAAGGTTAATGATTAGTATAAACCAGGCTGACAAAGGATCTATATGAAGTAATACATTTCCAAAAATCCGGGTACCGATAAGTAAATCAAGCTCCCCGCTTCCTGCCAGAGCACTGAAAGCCGGAATAGACGTTACAATCGCAATTAGCACAACGAAAACAAAATTAGCTCTGGCCCTTAACCTGAAAGATAATAAAGGAATCAAAATTATCCCAGCTATTGGAAATAAAAGCGATAAAATAAATATCAGGTGGTTGGTCATAGATGATTTACCAGTTTTCAATTCTTTAATGAGAGCGTAGCCAAATTAATTTCAACAACAAGCTGTTTTAGCCTTTTCAAAATTCGTTTATACTTCCTGTTCTGTTTTTCAAAATTATTATTCATTAAAATAAGGCATTCATTATGCTGAATTGCTTTAGTTTAACTCATTAGCCTGATAAAACGTTTCAGAGTATCACTTTTTTCTTAATCAGTCAGGCATTGTTTTTATTTGAGCCTTAATTCGGGTAAACTGAATTTTTGCCATTTGGATATTACTCCTCTGGTGTGAATCTTTATTCATCGGGACAAACATTGCTAATTCATCCATGGTCTTATCAACAAACTGGGTAATTAGATGTCCATTTAATTTATGTTTCTCTAAGCTTTTCGTAGCTGAAATTATGTATCGTTTTACTTCCTCTTGTGAGTTTGAAAACATAATTTTTGTAATAAGTTTAGATCGATAACCAGTTAATGATAATGACATATAATTTTTTTTTATAATGATGGAACTCTTTATGGCCCAAACTCTGTGCTACATATTCACCCCTTCCTATTTCAAAACTATTATAATATTTCCTGAGATATCTTGCGACAGAATCCTCTCCCTTTCTAAAAGCCAAATCCAATAAATCCTGTCGATGCAATGCATCACAATACCATAAGGATGCCGCTCTCTGGAAGCATCCTTATGGTATTGATGATATTCATAGGTCAAATAAAAAAAGCCTGAACCTCAATCATTGAAGGTTTTTCAAAAGGAATAATAATTTAATTTTGTCTTTTTCTGCCTATATTTTGTCATTATTTTATTTCTGATTTAACTGAACCCGATTTTAACTTTCAATTAGCATCATAGTGCTCTGTAAATGCCAGCCACACAGCTCTTGATAATCGCAATATAAAAGGCTGAAGAAGCATTATTAAAATACCATTTATCAGAAGCCACCAAAATATCCGGTTGTCATCGGCAGAAAAACCAATTGTTACCCACCATGCAAAAAATGAGAGCAGAGAAATTGCAATACTGAAACCATAACTTACAAACGCTGGTGCATAGTAAAATTCATTTTCTATTTTCAATTGATAACCACACGTGGGACAATTGTCATTCATCTTCAAGAAATTTTTTAGCTTGTAAGAACTTTTATTCTGGAATATATTTCCTTCTCTACAATGAGGACATTTATGATTTAAAACGCTCCATAAATAACCGTGTTTTTTACTCAAATTATCCATATTATTTAGTCTTTTATGAAGTCTTGATTGTTTTAATCCAATGCCTGCAATAAGGCATTTCTAAAAGGGTATTTATAAAATCTCTTGCGTATTTGTAGCTTGTAAAATCAATACCCGGTTGGTTTTCTCAATTTTATAAGTAATAAAACTTGAAGTAGCCTTTAAAAATTTTAATATACTTTCATCATCTTCATTTTTTTCAACATGCTTTTTGATATTATTGATAATTACTTTTTCAATATTTGAATACCCTTTAGCTTTATCAAGCCTGTTAGTAAATTCATTTATTTCAAATTTAAAATCAATCGACATTGAGGGTTTATAATTTATATTTTTATCCAAAATTTTAATAGTGAATCCATTTCTGAATTTACAACATGATAACCTGGCGGCACTTCATCATCAAGGCTGTGAAATGTTACCAGTTTTGTACCCGCAGGCTTTTGTTCCAATTGTTTAAATAAATAGCGATTGTAATAGTTAAAAAGTTCACCAGAGTAGTCAATACTATCATCTATTTTATCTGTATAGGCTAGATTCTCATAAAAAGAATTGTAAAAATAGAAATTGTCATAATTTGTAAAATCCAATTGAGTAAAATTTCCATTAATGAATGATACATTTTTAAGAGTGAGGATTTCCTTTGCTCGTTCAGCATAGCTTATTAGATTTCGTCTTTGTTCTACTCCATAAAAAAAAGCTTTAGGTTCGTAGAAAGCTGCACTCAAACAAAATTTTCCTACACCGCTACCTATATCTAATATTCTTACATTATTTTTACTGGCTAAGAAATTAGCTGCTTTCCGTGCAATATCTAAAGGAGTCCAATGTCTTCGTGCTAATGCTTGGATGTTTGATGGATAGATTTTGTTAAACTCAACATCAGAGCTAAACCAGTTTTCTGTATTGATTCTTCTTTCAAGTAAAGGCATAAATGTGTATCTTTTTTCTATTTATTAATTATTTGGGACATTTACTTAAACTAATAATCCGAATTTTTATACCACGACTGTTTATTTCTTTATGGCTTATTAAATACAAGTAATTTTTAGTGGATTGTTGAATTTCATGGTGTAAAGTTACTCGCTTACTTATCAGTATGCAGTTAATCTTATCACTCAAAAAAGTAAACTTTATCACTTTTTAAAATGGTAAATTTGCAAATAGTATGAGCATAAGAGGTATTTTTCCAATAGATAAATGGGATTTCAAAAGCGAATCCGTTTTAGCAGATTTGCCTTCGGATGATTTTGAATTACTTACAGCCAATAAAATCGAACAAGTATATAAAAAAGGAGAAATTATTTTCAGGGAAGGCGCTTTCCCGTCTGGCATCTTTTATATCACCGAGGGAAAAGTAAAAAAATATAAAGTAGATAAAGAAAGCAGAGAGCAGATTATTTATGTAGCCAACACTGGTGAATTAATAGGGTACCATGCAATACTTGCCCAAGACCGTTATCCCGATTTTGCAGCTGCACTTGAGAAAAGCAGGATTGGATTTATTCCAAAGGAAGATTTTTTGGAAGCATTGCAACAATCACCCATCTTAACGAACCGACTCTTAAAAACACTGAGTCATGAATTTGCTGTTTTGGCAAACAGTCTGACACTTTTTTCTCAAAAATCAGTCCGTGAAAGATTAGCTCTTCAACTAATAGTACTCAGAGAAAAATACAAAGTAAATTTTCACGCTGGTATGCTAGTAGAAATAAATATGGGCCGTGATGATTTAGCAAGCCTTGTGGGTACCGCTCGTGAAAATTTAGTAAGGGTTTTGACTGAATTTAAAGAAGAAGACATTTTAGAAACTAACGGCAGAAAAATAATTGTGCATGATGTAAATAAACTGGTTGCAATCGCGAATTATAAATGAAACAGAAAACTAAACAACATTTACAAGGCATTGACAATAATACTTTTTTCTGGAACCATCTTTTTCAGTTCCTGAAAGTTCAGGTAAAATGAAATAAAATCTATTTAATCACACCACTTCGTCTCTCATTTCCCCCAATTAAATTTTTTATAAATATCTTCAAAAAATAAAACGTGGCCTGTTGAATCCACGCCTGCCGGATTATACCAAACTATCACCGGCATCTTTACATCTGCAGGAACGGTAATCGGTGACTGATTTTTCAAACAACCCTTTTCAGTAAGTGTATCAATTGCAATATTGTTATTTTTCAAAACAAGATGCCCTAATTCAATTGGCTTTTCCATGCGCATACAGCCATGACTGAAGAAACGGCGGTTTTGTTTAAACAAATCTTTGTTGGGGGTATCATGCAGGTAAGCGCCAAAAGGATTATAGAAATTAAGTTTTAGTAATCCCAGCGAATTATCACAACCTGTGCCCTGCCTGATGGTATAAGGGAAATAATTCCGGCTCAATGCATTCCAGTTAATGGAATAAGGGTCTATGATTTTTCCTGCTTTATTTAAAACCTGGTAATTATTAGCATCAAGAAAGGAAGGATTTCGTTTAATAGACGGCAACAATTCTTTGGTGGCGATACTAACCGGCACATACCAGTATGGATAAACAATCACTTCATTCACCACACTGGCCAATGTAAAAGTGGGGGTAGAAGTCTTGCCAACTATCAATCTCATTTCCAAAATCACTTCATTATTCCGGTAAACTTTAAGATAAGCGGCCGGAATATTGGTAACAATTACGGATTGATTTTGAGTAAGGCAAGATAGCCAACGGTAATAATTAATTGAAAGCGTTAATTGACTCAGTCTTACTTTTAAAGGCACATTGAGTTCGCGGATAATCTCCTGATTCAATTCGCCGTTTACCGGAAGATTGAACATCAATTGCGCTTCTCCAATTTTTTGTTTCGAAATATTTTCAGAAACATTTTCATTAACCGAATCCAGGATGCCCAACTGGTAAAGTTTCCGGCAAACAAACTTATTATCATTATTTCTATTTTTCGAAATGAAGCTGATTTCTTTAAAATCCTCACTTTTAATTATGTTCGCCATCCAATTAATTTTATACAGCAAGGCGGTGATTTCTGTCATGCCCACGGAAAGAAAAGAAGACAATAAATTCAGCTTGTTTTTTGAAATATATTCTTCCAGGATTGCGGGTATTTTATAGCAATCAGGTTTGTATTTAATTCCCATGTAACCTAATGATGGCGAAGTATTGCCATAAGCAACATCACTGTAAAAGTGAATGGCGGCATCAGAAAAAAGAACTTCCGCATTTAATGAATCTGCCTGATTTTGAAGATGAAAAGTGCCATTTTTAAATGCAGAGATGAAGCTATACTGATAATCTTTTTCACTAAGCCCCCAATTTGCTGCCGATGACAAATCATCCAACAGAAAAGTGAGGTTTGTTGTACTTTTTGGCTGTATCCATGCAGTTTGATAATGAATGCGGTCATAGAATTCCTGTATCCCTTCCTTGTAATTGATTCCTGGTTTATTATTTAAGTTTTCCAACAAATATTGTTGCAGTATTCCGGAAGTAAGCTGGGCAGAAGAAGTAAAGCCACAAAGCCCCGCGAAAAGAAAAATCCACCCGGTTTTAAAGTTTCTAATTTTCACGCTTGCTGGATATTTTATGCCGGAAATCATCAAAGGTTGATTGTAAGTTGCGAAACCTGATTATGGAATTGGCAATGTCTTTACTCAATTTTTCCATTTTTGTGTCAAATGATTTTTCCATTTTTCCATCTTCAAACATTTCGGTGTAGAGCAAATTATCCAAATCACTGACATCCCTTCTCAATGAATTAGTTAATTCATCTTCTTTAATAAATTTGGTTTGAAATTCCTCTATTTCTTCAAGCGAATTTTGATCATAATTATTTATGAGAATGTCCGAAAGCCTGTTTTTCAGCAAGACGTTTTCTTCCATCCTGGAATTAAGAGACTGCTTCCAGTTTTCAATTTCAGTTTGAAATTGCCTTGCATTCTTTTCCGGAATATCCCGATTATTTTTCAAAAGGTTTTATTTTTATTTTATATAAAGTTATTAATGGGAAAAAAGAAAAGTGAGGATTTTCATCAGCAATTACCATGACAATAATCAATCTTTTATTGTTTAATAATAACGTCCGAAAACAAATGGCCTTTAATTAAGATGCTCACCGAACAATCATTCATCCCAAATTAAATTTCAGCATTTATTAAAAGCCCCGCCATTTTTACGAGGCGGGGCATTTAATTGCCATACCGATCTTTACGGTCATTTAACTGCGATTTGTTTGCTGATCGCCATTTTTTTAGCCTCTTCTTTTTTAGGCAAAACAAGTTTTAAAACGCCATCCTGGTAATGCGCGTCAATTTTGTCTTTGTTTACTTCATCGGGAAGTGTAAAGCTGCGCTCAAAAGAAGAATAGCTGTATTCCTGCCGGGTATATTTTTTTTCTTTTTCTTCCTTCTCTTCTTCCTTTTCGCTGCTGATGGTAAGCATATTGCCTTCCACATCAATTTTGAAATCTTCTTTTTTTAATCCGGGTGCAGCCATTGATACCAGGTAATCATCTTTTCTGTCTGTAATATTTACGGCGGGCACATTCATCGTTCTTGCTGGAATGCCCCCGTCAAACCAGTCATTCAAGGAATTATTAAAGAAATCTTCGAATACAGATGGCAATCTTTCAGCTCTTTTTGCTAATGCATGAGTTTTCATAATTTTTTGTATTTATTGTTAAAAAATATAGTTTGTTCTGCAAAAATAGGTTCCTCATTTTGCGAAACCGGTGACGGTGATTAGTAAAACCAATGAGATTGGTCAGGGGTTTTGATTCGTCAATTTTTAACAATGATAAAAGATGAGGGATTATTTATATCAGTATATTCAATGATGAGAGTCATCTTTTATTCTATATTTCACCGGTAGTTTTGATTGTTCTATTTTCAGAAAGGACTGGAAGTGTCTTTGGATTTTGGGGCATGGAAAATAAAACCCGGAACTGTATTATTTACTTTTAAAAATGAATCATGAAAAAATTTTTAGTTGTATTTGATGGATATAAAATGTCCGAAAGTTCCCTGGAATATGCCATTCAGCTTACCAAATTAGCAGATGCGCATCTTGTAGGGGTTTTTCTTAATGAATTTATTTACCATAGCTATAGTGTTTATGAAGTAATGACTACTTACAAAGACTATGAAAAAGTGCTTAAAAAATTAGATGGAAAGGATGAAGAAAAAAGAGAAAAAGCTGCTTTGGAATTTCAGAGAATTTGTGAAAAAGCAGGTGTTCATTTTTCAATACACAAAAACAAAAACATCGCCATCCAGGAACTAAAGCGCGAAAGCATGTTTGCCGACCTGATTATTATTAATGAATCTGAAACTTTTACAAAATATAAGGAACCGCTTCCCACACGATTTATTAAGGATTTACTGGGCGATGTCCAATGCCCTGTCCTTGTGGTGCCTTCTGTTTTTAAACCTGTTGATAAAATTATTTTGTTGTATGATGGTGCGCCGGCTGCATTGCATGCGATAAAAATGTTCAGTTATATTTTGGGCAACCCGCAAAATTTACCGGTGGAAGTATTTACCGTAAAAGAAAAAAAGAAACAAGGCCTTCATGTACCGGATAATAAATTAATGCGTGAATTTATAAAACGGCATTTTCCAAAAGCAACTTTTACCGTTATCAAAGGCGATGCAGAAATGGAAATCAGCAATTACCTGAGAAATCATCCTGAAAATGAACTGGTGGTGTTGGGCGCTTATCAGCGAAGTGAAATATCCCGCTGGTTTAAAATAAGCATGGCCGATGTGTTGATGAAAGAACTGAATATGCCTTTATTTATTGCGCATAATAAATAGCATTTAGTATGCATTACCCGGTATTTTTTCGTAGGTAATTTTTAAAATGTTACAAGCAATTTTATCATGCAATGGCACACATTAAGCATACCAGAGGTTTTAAAATTATTGGATACCAACGAACAAGGTTTAAGTACCATTGACTCTGAAGAAAAACTAAAGCGAACAGGCCCCAACGAACTGGAAGAAGGCAAAAAGAAGAGCATCGTAAAAATGCTGCTGTCGCAGTTCAAAGATGTCATGATCCTGATTTTATTAATCGCGGCGATCATCTCGGGTTTCATTGGCGAGTTTACTGACACCATTGTAATTATTGTGATTGTTTTATTAAATGCTGTCCTTGGTTTTTATCAGGAATACCGGGCGGACAAAGCCATGCAGGCTTTGAAAAAAATGTCAGTTACACAAGCCCGGGTACTTCGAAACAACCAAATGGTTATTTTACCCGCAACACAATTAGTGCCTGGTGATGTGGTGGTGTTAGAAACAGGAAATGCGGTGCCGGCTGATATCCGACTCATGGAATCCATTCACTTAAAAACCGAAGAAGCAGCGCTCACAGGAGAATCTCAGGCAATCAATAAAATCACACACCCGCTGGACATGGATGACTTGCCGGTTGGCGATAAAAAAAACATGGCATTCAAAGGCACTTTTGTATCCGGAGGGCGAGGCAGCGGAGTGGTCGTTGCTACAGGCATGCAAACAGAACTGGGCCGTATTGCCAAAATGCTACTGCAGGAAGAAACACTAACACCCTTGCAACAGCGCATGAATTCTTTTGGCAAATACCTGTCTACACTGATATTGGCTTTATGCGTTGTATTTTTTGTTGCAGGCTGGTTGCATGGAGAAGAATTGGCAAAAATGATACTCACCAGTATTTCCCTGGCAGTGGCCGCCATTCCTGAGGCTTTGCCAGCTGTTATTACTATTTCTCTCGCATTGGCTGCCAAAAGAATGATCCGAATGAACTGCCTTATCCGGAAATTACCCGCAGTAGAAACTTTAGGTTCCGTCACTTATATCTGCACCGATAAAACGGGGACACTTACAAAAAATAAAATGTATGTAGAGCAGGTATTTTTTAATGGCGAATGGCATGAAAGAAATTCCCTGACATCTACTGAACAGTTGCCACTATTCCTACAGGCCCTGGCTTTAAATAACGATGCTTATGAAGATAGTAATAAAAACTTCCAGGGCGACAGTACAGAAATCGCTTTGATGGAATTAGCCATGGAGCAAAAAGTTCAATTGGGTAATTCACCGAGGCTCGCGGAAATTGAATTTGATGCAGACAGAAAACTGATGACCACTTTTCATCGTTATCAAAATAAAATTATTTCTTTTACCAAAGGAGCACCTGATATTTTATTAGGTCATTGTGTGGATGTTGATGCCGATAAATTGCAGCGGCAGGTAGATGAAATTGCTTCAAAAGGGTTGCGAATATTGGGTTTTGCCTATCGGTATTGGGATTCATTGCCCGAAAAACCTGGCATTGGCATTCATGAATATGGTTTACATTTCTTAGGTTTTACCGGTATGATAGACTCGCCGAGGGAAGAAGTTTTTGATGCAGTAGCCCAATGCAAAACCGCGGGGATTGTACCAGTAATGATAACCGGCGATCATCCGCTTACTGCAAATGCAATAGCAAAGAGAATTGGAATTGTAAGCAGTGAAAATGATTTAATGATTACCGGGCGGCAATTGGCTGCCCTGGATAATGATAGCTTTTTAGCTAAGGTGGAAAAAATAAAAGTATATGCCCGGGTTTCGCCTGAGCAAAAATTACAGATTGTAACCATGCTTCAGCAGAAGGGGCATTTTGTGGCAATGACAGGAGATGGCATAAATGACGCCCCTTCTTTAAAAAAAGCCAACATAGGAATCGCCATGGGCATTACAGGTACCGATGTAGCAAAAGAAGCGGCACACATGATATTGCTCGATGATAATTTTGCGACCATTGTAAAAGCCGTAGCGGAAGGAAGAAGGATTTATGATAATATTTTAAAATTTATCAAATACCTGATGGCCTCTAACTCTGGTGAACTCTGGACTTTATTGATAGGCCCAATGATTGGATTGCCCATAGCATTATTGCCTATTCATATTTTATGGATCAACCTTGTTACAGATGGCTTGCCCGCTATTTCGTTATCTTTTGAAAAAGCGGAAAAAGGAATTATGCGAAGGCCACCAAGGCTGCCACGCGAAAGTATTTTTGCCGATGGCAGAGGGGTACGCATTGTATGGGTTGGCATGTTGATGGCTGGCATCGCTTTATCCATGCAGGCATGGGCTTTAAAAAATGGCCTTCACTGGCAGACTATTGTTTTCAATGTGGTATGTATGAGCCAAATGGGGAATGTACTGGCTATTCGTTCAGAAATGCAATCATTATTTAGCATAGGAATATTTTCAAATAAACCACTTATTGCAGCGGTGTTAATGACTTTTTTACTTCAGTTCATGATAACCTTTATTCCATTTCTGCAATCCATTTTTAAAACGCAGCCCTTAAGCCTGAATGAATTCATATTGGTTGGCATTGCTTCTTCATTGGTATTTTTTGCGGTTGAAATTGACAAAGCCATTTCCAGAAGTAAAAAAAATACTCAATTCGCATATACATAAATCATGCTGCTAATGTAAAAAAAAGGTACTGCATTCATACTTGAGACAGGCCATATTTACTGGAAGGCGTTTTGCTTTTACTTTGGTAATACGCCCGGATAAATTGAACAATCACTTTTACATAAAAGATTGATTCCTGAGTCATGAAAAATTTTAAATGTTCCGATTTACATCTATGGCCGTAATCATTATTGATTTCAATCATTTTATGGTAGGATGACCGTCATGTTTTCTGGAAGAGATATTATTTATTTTTACGAAAAACAATCATGAAAAAAATATTAGTCCCGATTGATTTTTCAGATGCTTCCTTTAATGCGGTAAGCTATGCGGCTTTCCTCGCCAATGTTTTTAATGCCAGATTAACGTTGGTTCACGCATATACCGGCACATCCGTTTTTGATGAAAGTGCAGGCGCTAAGGTTTATGATTCTTTAGAAGACCTGGAAGCGGCCAATGAAAAATTTTTGAAAAAAGGAATTGATGGAATTGCCAGAAAGTTTACTGTAAAAATTGAAGGTCTTGTAATGAAAGGGAATCCGGTAAATGTTATTGAAGAAGTTGCAGAAAAAATCAACCCCGAAATGATTGTAATGGGCATGAAAGGCAAGGGCGAAAGTAATTCCAGGTTTGGAAGCTCCACCACTTCCATGATTGTCAAAACTTCCATTCCGTTGCTGGTAATTCCCGAAAACGCTGGTTATCAAACTATTGATACTATTACCCTTGCTTCGGATTTTAATGATGAAAAACTTCTATCCAATTTCGCTATACTTGAAAAATTAATTAAAAAATTCGACCCCTTTATCGAGATATTAAATGTTCAGAAAAAAGATTCAAAACTTACACCGGAAATGATTGCAGGCAAAATGAGCACAGATTTAATGTGGGGTAAATACAATCATTCCTTCAACATAATTGAGAGGGATGATATCGAAGAAGGAATCAATAAATTTCTAAAAAAACATCCTACAGATCTGCTGGTAATGGTGGCGCGAAAAAGGAATTTCATCCATAAAATTCTTGAACCTTCCCACACCGAAAAAATGACCGGTCAAACAAAAATCCCTTTGTTGATTTTGCATGAGTGATCTGTGATAGTGCGTGGGGATGAAATGGGTACCGGCCTATAAAAATATTCATCAAAAAAAAGTAATTGCGGGTATTTGTCCTTTTGCCCGCGGATAACTAATGGAATTGCTTTTATGTTTGCGTTTTCATGGCCGCCTTTGTCAAAGGTTTTGGTGATGCAATGTTTCCTCAATTTTTCCATTATTTCGGTTGAAGGTTTGAACATCGATAATGTTGCCTGATGGTAATGATTTATTTTTTTAAAACTGTAGGATCAGATTCAACTTCATTCATTTTTGCCTTTTTTCTTTTCTTTAGTTTGTAAAATTCAAACCATACAACCGATACAAAAGCCGTAGCAATTGCCCAACTGATTTGCAGCCCGTTTAAAGAAGTTATTTTGAAGAAAGATGAGAAAGAAGGAATGTATAAAATCATTGCAAGCAACGCAAGCGTGGCAATGATGATCATTCTTAAAAGAGCATTTTCATTTCTTAAAGAAGTAAGCGCTGAAAAATAAAATGACCGGTTTACCAATGTTAAAAACAAGTTTGCAAAAATCAAAGTACTAAATACAAGAGAGCGCGTCATTTCTTCCGTATATCCTTTTTGAACTGCAACCTGGTAAATAAACAAGGTTCCGGCAGTGATGGCCAAACCCTGAAAAATGCTGATGGTCAGCTCTTTCAAATTAAAAAAAGTATTGGTGATCAAACGTGGTTTTTGCACCATACTGTTTTTTTCCAACGGCTCATTTTCATAAACGATAGAACAGGTAGGCCCCATGATCAACTCAAAAAATATAACATGCACCGGCGTAAATATCGCCGGATAAATCCATCCTAAAACTAATGGCAACGCCACCGTTAAAATAATGGGAATGTGAATGGAAATAATATATTGAATGGCTTTTTTAAGATTGGTATAAATCTTTCTTCCCATGGCCACGGCATCCACCATTTTTCCAAAATCATCATCGGTTAAAATAAGTGAAGACGCTTCTTTGGCAATCTCCGAACCGCGCTTGCCCATGGCAATTCCAATGTTGGCCGCTTTGAGCGCAGGGCCGTCGTTTACGCCATCGCCGGTCATTCCCACAATATGATTTTGGCGTTTTAAACTTTCAATAATTTTTAATTTCACCTCCGGGAACATGCGGGTAAAAAGATTGTTTTCAATCACTGCTTTATCAAAATCAGTTTCGTTTAATTGCAATAATTCCGTGCCGGTAATGGCATTTTCGTATCCCCTGAAATGCGCTTGTTTGGCGATGGCAGTTGTTGTTACAGGATTATCACCGGTAATTATTTTCAATTGAATACCTGCATCGTAAAGTTGTTTGAAAACCGGAGCGATATTCTTTTTCGGTGGGTCGTAAAATCCGATTAACCCTAAAAAATTGATTCGAAATTCCTGTTGGGTTTTAGGAAAATCAGTTCCTTTAAAATCAATTATCCCCACGCCCAATACCCGCAAACCCTCTTTGGCAAAGGTTGTTAAACAATTATTCACTTTTTTCTTTTCCTCATCATTCAATAAAGAGAAATGCAAGATTGCTTCCGGCGCACCTTTTACCGCAATAATTCTTTCTGCGTTTTTATTTTCAAAAATATGCGTCATCATTGGCGGTTTTCCATCCAATGGATATTCATGAATCATCTTAAATTCGGGACGAAGGTCTGTATCAATATTTTCGGCGTAAGCCTTATGAATGGCTTTTTCCATTGCGTCGAATGGCACACTTTCACTTGACCACATCGCTGCGCTAACCAGGTTTTGCGCTGATGTGCTTTTCCAATTTTCTTTATTTAAAATTTTATCGGAAATGAAATCATACAGTTGGTATAATTGCATCCGGTTTTCTGTAATCGTGCCCGTTTTATCGGTACACAAAACCGTTGCGGCGCCCAATGCTTCTACTGTAGAAGTTTCTTTTACAATCACGCCCAGCTTCATTAAACGCCATGCACCCAGCGCCATAAAAGTAGCGAGGGCAACGGGAATTTCTTCCGGCAAAACCGACATGGCAATCGTCAAACCTTTCAGCAGGCTATTCAAAATGTCTTTCGACTGGAAATAATTAATGCCCCAAATAATCAGGAAAATGGCGGCTCCCACCGATGCCATCCATTTCACAAACGAGTTGATTTGTTTTTGTAAAGGCGTTTTTTCTTTCTGAATATTTTGAATGGATTTCCCTAATTCTCCCAATTGGGTGTGCTCGCCAATGGCGGTAACTTCAAACACACATTGTCCGGATTCTGCAAGTGTTCCGCTGAATATTTTATTGTTTTCTGTTGAAAAAATATCTTTTGTAACGCTGAAGGATTCCCCCGTTAATATGGATTCGTTTACAGAAAAATCATTAAGTTGCTTTACGATTCCATCCGCAGGAATAAGCTCGCCTTCTGAAACCACTACATAATCGCCCACCACAATTTCTTCAGATAATAAATGTTCCAATTGATTATTTCTGATTACTGCAGCGTGTGATTGCGTAAATTCTTTTAATGCATTCAATGCATTCCTGCTTCGGTTATCCTGATAAATGGAAATGGCAGAAACCAAAATAATGGCTCCTGACATGAACCATGCATCCGAAAATTCACCCAAAACAAAATAGATAACAGCGGCGGCTACCAATAAAATAAACATCGGTTCCAGAACGGCTTCTTTCAATGAATGCCAAAATGGATTCACCCTTTTAGAATTTATTTTATTAACTCCATATTTCTTTCTTGAAGCGCTTGCTTCTTCGTCTGTAAGCCCTGCAAAAGGATATGGGTTGTTTTTTTTCATTTACCTGATGATTGTGAAAAGCATTGAATTTGTTCGGGGAATTATTCGTTGAAAATAAAATTTAATAAATCTACTTTGATTAAAATATCACCTGTTTTATGCTCTATCAGCAACGGCATTTTCAGCAACTGATACAATTCCATTGTTGAAAATAAATTGATGGAAAGGGATGATATGGCGAAAGTCTTTTTCACGAATGCAAAAATAGATTTAATGATATAATACATATTATGATGCTTGTCATAGAAATATGAAATTAACATCATTAACCCGGGTTTGTTACAAAAATATTTTATAAGAAGACTCCTATTATCTTTAAAAAAAACTATTGACTACAATCATTAGAACGCGCAACCGATATCATATAAACTGGTATTTTTTTATAGGAACTTGCTGTTCAATAATAAGTTAATGAATAATAATATTTCATATAATAGTGGCCAGTCAATTTATCCTGGTGAATACATTCCCTTATTTAAGGAAAATAATTTTTCAGGATATGTGGCTGGTAATAAAAAAAATATTTTTCCGGTGAATATTGAAGAGTTAGGAAGTTGTTATAAAATCGAATTGTCGGTGCCGGGTGCGAAAAGAGAAAACTTTCTTATCAATTCTTATGGGAATGTGGTGTCTGTATCTGTAATTCACGATGATTGCGCACCTGAAAACCAGGAAGGTTTTCAATTGCATGAATTCAATTATGCAGGCTGTTTTAACCGTAAAATTGTATTGCCGGATAATGCAGATTTTCTATTTGTAAGCGCAGAATATAAATCCGGTATTCTGCGACTATACGTTCCCAAGTCAAACCATCCTCTAAAATGGATAAATACAAAAATTGCCATTTATTAAACCTCTCCTCTTTGTAATAATTGCGGCGTACCGATTTAGAAAAAGTAGCGATTGCCCCAATGTATCATATATGCGCGATAAAAATAGGTTGGGTTATTGTATTTATCAATAAATCGGCATGGCTGTGTTTAAAAAACTGTGATAAGGAATTTCTTCCATAAGCGCCCATCACCAAAAACATATTTTTTCTTTTAAAAAGATGGTCAAACAATACATTTTCTGTTTCACCTTTGAGGGCTTCAAAGTGCAAATTTTTATAATGATCTTGAAACCATTCCATGAATTTGTTCTTGTCTTTGTCCAGCCATTCTCCTGTCTCATTTACCTGTATAATGGTCACCTTTTTTTTCTTTCAATTCCGGAAAGAGATAAGTGAATTGTTTGATGGCAAATACAGAAGAGGAAGAACCATTGTAAGTGAATACAATTTCATCTATCGTTTCGAAATTTTCCGGGGCGATAATTACAGGGCATTCGGCTTTTTTCAGGACATCTTTTATAAACGTCGTGGGGATACCCTCAAAATGATCATTAAATGAGGTTTCAGCATCCACTATCACTGCATCGGCAAAGCGGCTTTCTTCAATAAGTTCACTTGAGGGAACTCCGCCACCCCGATGAACCTCGTAACAGGTTTCCCTGCTGATACAACCTTCTGTGAAAAAAGCGATATTTTTTTTAATAGTCTCCATTTTAGCCTTGTGTTCATCAGAATTTTCATCTACCGTCCAATCTACATATGCCGCCCCCTGCATCGCTTTTAATACAGGCTTTTCTTCTGCCACCCGGTTTTCCAGAAATACGCCGGTTATTTTTGATTTGGTGAGCCTCCCCAGGAAACAGACAAAATCTAATTAATTTATAGAATAAATCGTTTAAGTCGTGAATACCTTTTGATAAATGGGGTCACTCTTAACCATTCTTTCTAGAAGGTTGTGAAATATAGTTTTATCAAATCCCCGTCTGTTAAAGCGATAAAAGAATTCATT
>Ga0207933_1001091_pt1 | contig 22170 bp, 16 predicted proteins | sample NGESurdeep092012_4_FD_184488 | JGI IMG/M metagenome (GOLD analysis project Ga0207933, IMG submission 184488) | Arctic peat soil microbial communities from Barrow, Alaska - NGEE Surface sample F53-3 deep-092012 (SPAdes) | ecosystem: Environmental > Terrestrial > Soil > Wetlands > Peat ...
CTCGACATCGACATCGACGCAGACGCCCAGACTTCACACCTCATCGCGGCATACCGACACTGGAGCACACGCCGCTGACCATACCTAAATAGTTACCTCGACTGAAAGTCGACGTATGAGCGCGGAGCATACAGCGGCTTAACGTCGGTCATCGCTGTCAGCACGGTGAAGCTAAACGCGAGGGAGATCGGGGACTATGATGGACGCTATGCGATGGCCGTCGATGTCACCGACCAATCTGGACGATGACCGAGATCGCGAGACCACGAGACTACGAGACGACTCAAGTGAGCCTAAACTGGTGCGATGAGCCGTGAGCCCTCAGGCGGGCGCGAGAGCGCGATTAAGATGGCGCTGCGGTTTTTTGGACTGACTCGCGATGGGCGGACACGTCCTCCAGATGTTGCTCTGCAACGTGCGCTCGTGTTCCTTGCCGGGATTGGACTCGTCGTTGCTCTACTTGCAGACCCAAGTTCGCTTCGCCAGATCGGCCTGACGGTCTTTGCGGTTTGCGGTGGCACCGCGATCGGCAGCTGGATTCGCGGACGACGCCTGCGACGAAAATCAAACTAAGACGCCACGCGGACCTTGTCCGGGCACTTCAACCCGCTGTACGACGGGCAGGGCGATATCATCGGGCTCGTGAACTCGAGCAAGAAAGTCGAACGCACCTTCCGCTACGGCCCATACGGCGAGAACATCAAAAGCGAAGGCACCCAGACGATTCCCTATCCGTTCGGCTTCAAGGGTGGCTATCGGATGCCCGCCGGCAACACCGGAAAGGGCAATGTCGCCAACAGCCTCCTGCACTTCGGGCAACGCTACTACGACCCAACCACCGGCCGCTGGACCCAGCAAGACCCGGAGGACCGCCTCGGCAGTGCAACGCAAGGAAACCGATTCCTATTCGCTGGAGCGGACCCAATCAATAGGAGTGACCCGAGCGGACTGTATAGCGTGGAAGACTATGCAGCGGCCTGTGGTGGAGGCACAGTCGTCGGCTCCGTGGTAGGTGAGGGACCTGTGGCGGGGTGCGTAGAGGGCGCAGGGGGACTATTTGTAGTAGAAGGCGCCGAAGCGGGTCTGGAAGATGTGGAATATCTAGAAGAAGAATTATGACCCGCGCAGGACTCTCAAAATGGTGGCGCACTGAACCAAGCTGGGTTGGGTTCGCGGCGGTAGTGGTCACGGTTATTCTTATTATAAAGCTAGGTTTTATTATCGGTTTGATTATTGGGTTAGTTTTAGCTGGGGCGGTTCGAGCTGTACGAGCCCTGCGGCTACGAGGCTGACAGCCGTGAGCAGCTCGACCCCACGAGAATCGATTGTCTAGGGATCTGGATCACGAGGAGACGGTCGCCACCGACGAAGCGGCCGCACTCGTCGGCCAGGCACAGGAGCTGCTCAGAGCGGGACGTCACGTCGAGGCTGGGGTCGCTGCTGATCAAGTCTTGGAGTGCTTCGGGGACGATTCGCCGCTTGGGCGGACAGACCTCGTCGCCGGTGCCCGTCGCCGGTGCCCTCTTCTTAAAGGCTGACGCCATGCGCGGGCTGGGGCGCGGGCCGCAGGCACTCTCCATCTACAGCGAGCTGATCGAGCGCTACCGTGAAACGGAGCAGCCGAAGGTGCAGAGGCTCGTGGCCGCGGCGCTGAACTCCCAGGCGAATGAGCTGGCCAAGCTTGATCGCCTCGAGCAGGCCGTCGCGGTGCGAGACGAGCTCGTCAAGCGCTTCGGGGATTCGGACAGCCCGGCATTGCGCGGCACCGTTGCGCTCGCCCTCCACAACAAGGCCGTCGCGCTGCATAAATTGCAGCGGCCTGATGAGGCGCTCGCCGTCTGCGACGCGCTGATCTCGCGCTACGGAGAGGACGAGACAGTCAAAGTACGTGAGCATGTCGCCGGCGGGATGCTCCTCAAGAGCCAGTTGCTGGGCGAAGGCGAGCATCAGGAGCGGGCCCTGGTAGTAATCGACGAGCTGCTCGGGCGGCTTGGTGAGGCGAGCACGTCAAAGTTCCGCGATACGCTCGCTGGCGCCCTGCTCAAGAAGGCCGACCTTCTCGACCGCATGGAGCGGGCCGAAGAGGCGGTCGAAGTTGCAGACGCTCTTCTCGACCGCTTTGGTGACGATCCGCCGCCCGGTAGGCCTTACGTAGCGCTCAGAGCCCTGTCCGATAAGGCGCATTACCTTCGCAAGCTGGGTCGTCTAGAGGAGTCACTCGCAATATTCGACGAGATGATCCACCGCTACGGCGACGCGGAGGCGACCGAGGCGCGCGCGCAGGTCGCGAGCAGGATGTGGTTCAGGGCCGAAGTGTTGGCCGAACTCAATCGCGCCGAGCAGGAGCTCGCGGGCCTCGACGACCTCCTGGTGCGGTTTGGCGACGTAACCGACCCTGATGTGCGCAAGTGGACTTCACGCGGGCTGTCTCGCAAGGCGTTGCTGTTGCTGCGCGCCGGACGCGAGAATGAGGCAGTCGTGGTTAGCGAGGCGCTCGTCGCACGCTTTGAGAGCGAGACCGATCCGGCGGCGCTCTTCGAGCTGGGTCGCACGCTGCTGGTCAGGGCAACCGACTTCTTCGAAGCGGAGCGCTACGAGCCGACGCTGACGATTTCTACAGCGATGGTCGCGCGTCTTCGGGGCACAACTGACCCGACGTTGCGCGGTCTGATGATTCATGCGCTAAGCAACAGAGGTACAGCACTTGTGTATCTTGGCCGCACGGACGAGACGACAACTTTGTTTGCGGAGTTGCTCGCTTTTGGGGATGAGGCAGTGGCGGTGTTCGATACGACGGCGAAACATTTCGAGCACGAGACCGAGCCAAAGGCGCGCACGCAGCGTGTGTCTGCGCTCGTTGAGAAGAGCGCCATCCTGGGCGCGCTAGATCGCCGTGATGAGGCTTTGGCTATCCTCAATGAGCTAATCGTGCAGTACGAGAACGACGACATCGGGATGATCCCGGGCATGATTGCCATAGCTCAGAACCTGCGTAAAGGATTGCTTGCGGATGACCGACCGTGAAGAGCGACTAGGCTTCATCACTGATTTGTAGGGCGGCGGTTGGTTGGGTTGTCACCCAATCCTGAACGTCGCTCTTGACCCGTGGCGCGAAGAGATATCGTCGGGCTCGTGAACTCCAGCAAGAAAGTAGAACGCACCTTCGGCTACGGGCACTACGGCAAGAACGTCAAAAGTGAGGGCGCCCAAACGATCCCCTACCCACTCGGCCACAAGGACGGGACCGCCTACCCGCCGGCAACAAAGGCGACGAAGGCAACGTCACCAACGGCATCTATCACTTCCGCCAGCGTTAATACTGTGCTCTGAGCATTCGATGATGGCGACTATCTCATCCATGCGGCGCGAATTGGCTTGACGCGTCGGTCTCTGTGTCTGAGGCACCCCAACTGTTTCATCAGGTCTTGTCGTCGGACTCGAAGGCTCCGGCGAGCAGCTGCGCTTCGTTGGCCCTGCTCTTGTGATGCAGGTATCGCATGGTGGTCTTGATGTCGGCGTGGCCCATCCACGCCTGGACCTGGACGATCGAGGCGCGATTGATCGCCAGCGAGCCGAAGGTGTGGCGCAGGTCGTGGAAGCGCAGCGGGCGGATGCCGGCCTTGTCGCGCGCGGCGATGTAGCGGCGTCGCAGCGCGGAGGCGTCGATGTGTCCGCCGTCCTCGCTCACGAAGACCAGATCGCCGCGCCCGGCGTTGTGGTCGCGGTCGTGTAGCCCTTCCAGCAGCTGAGCGACCTCCTCAACCATCGGCACGGTGCGGGCTTTGCGCGACTTGGTGCGCCCGCGGCGTTTGCGTGTGTAGCCCTCGAAGACGCGGATCGCCTGGTTCTCGAAGTCCACCTCTTCCCAGCGCAGCGCCAGCAGCTCGCCGCGGCGAAGGCCCGTGAACGCCGCCGTCTGGAACAGCACGGCGTCCTGCTCGTCCTGGATCTTGCGGGCCTGTAGCTCGGCGTCCGTCAGCCTGCGCTTGGCCTGCTTGTGGTGGCTGCCATCGGCGGTGGTCGTGGCGAGCTTCCTGACTTCCTCGGGCGTGTAGAACTCGAAGCGCGCGGCGTCGTAGGACTCGCGCAGCTTGCGCACCCCGGCAGCGGGGTTCTCGTGAAGGTCGTGGTGCTCGCGGGCACGCTCGAACACCGCGTGCAGCACCGCCTGGATCTTGTTCGCGTTGCGTCGCGAAAGTCCCTTCTCGCTGACCAGCTCGTTGCGCCAGCGCTCGATCCGCGCGGGGGAGACCGACTCGACGCGCAGCTCCCCGAACTCCGGGAGCAGATGGCAGTTCAGCACCGAGCGATAGTCGACCTCGGTGTTGTGCGACCAGTCCCGCTCGAGCGTCCCGGCCGCAAGCCACTCCTCGGCCAGCGCCTCGAAGGTCAGGCCGGTGCGGCCCTGCTCGGTCGCGCCGCGCCGCGCGTCGGTGAGGATCGCCGCGAGCGCGGCCTTGGCCTCCCGCTCGCGGAAGTAGCCGGGGTCAGGTGGCCCCTTGTGCGGCCAGGCGGGGCCGAGGCGCCGGCGGTGCTGCCCGGTGTGGTCGCGCCAGCGGGCATACCAAGTGCTCACGCGCTTGCCCTCGTAGCACTCAACCACGCCGCTGACCGGCGCGGCCATCGGATTCGGTCTCATGGCCGCAGGCATCGCGCCCTCCTTCTCGAAGCCTTACCTTGGATACGCAGCTTGAGAAGCCTACCCCTTCAGCCGGATAGATTGTCACGAACTTTGTCACAGAACAGCCCCAAACAGCCCGCATCTACTTGATCTAAAACCCAGCATCTACGCGGATATGGACCCTACTTGGAATGGTCAACTCCAATTGCCATGCAGAAGGTCGAGGGTTCGAGTCCCTTCATCCGCTTGTTCAGAAGGATCTTTCGATTGGGCGACCTGGAGCCGCTCGTCGTGAACAGTGAGGGCTCGCGAGCCGGGATCAGCCGCTCCGAAGACCACGGGGCGATCACGGCGACAGGCGCGTTCGGCGCCATTGCCCGCCGGCCCGCTCGTACAACAATCGCTCATGCATCCGATCCGGTGCCTTGCGCCAGAACTCGACCGTGTCGGGGACCACCCGCAGAGCACCCCAATCCGGCGGGCACTCTGGGGGAGCCTCCAGCGCTTTCATCAGGTGCGCATGGCGTGCGCGCAACGGCTCGATGTCCTCGATCGTCTCGCCCTGGCGTGAGACGAGCGTCTGAACACGGTGAGAGAGGTCGCGTTCGGAGAACAGCTCCACCGCGAGCTCACGCTCGGCGACGGTAGCCTGACCGGTGATGTGGACCTGGCGGCCGATCGCCGGCCAGTAGAACAGCAGCGCGACGTTGGGGTTTTCCTCGATCTCGCGCGCTTTGCGCGTCCACAGCGCCGAGCTGAACAGCAGCGCCCGATCCTCCAAGCGCTTCAACAGCACCGTCCGCGCCGACGGCCGCCCCCCCTGGCCGACGGTCACGAACGCCACCGATTCAGGCTCGGGCACCTCGGCCGCCCGTGCGTCGGCCAGCCAGCGATCGAGGAGCTCTAGCGGCTCCTGCGCGTTCGTTTCGGCGTCCACTGCGCGGGCAAGGTTATTCGAGCAAGGCGCCGCGACGCATCGTGTTGCCGCGTCCATCTTGCGCAAGCGCCGGGGCACGGCATGTACATAGACTCGCTCGATGGAGTTCCGCACGGTCACGCGCGCAGGGCAGCGATACGTCGTGTCGCAGGCTGGCGCAGGCCCCGACATCGTGCTTCTGCACGGGTTCCCGGACACGCCGTACTCGTGGGCGGAGATTCAGTCCGCGCTGCTCGACGCCGGCTGGCGCGTGACGGTGCCGTGGCTACGCGGATATCACCCGGAGACGATCGTCCCCGGCCGTCGCTATGACCCGGAGACGCTCGGGCGCGACGCGCTGGGGCTGCTCGACGCGCTCGGCATCTCCGAGGCGGTGCTCGTCGGCCACGACTGGGGCGCCCTGTTGACCTATGTCGCCGCGACGCTCGCGCCCGAGCGCGTTCGCGCGATCGTCACCGTCGGCATTCCCCACCCGAGCGTGCTGCGGCGCACGCCGCAGGCGATGTGGGAGGTCAGGCATTTCGTCGGGCTGAAGTTGCCGTGGGCGGCCTGGAGCTGCAGGCGCAACGACTTCGCCTATCTCGGTCGGCTCTACCGGCGCTGGGCGCCCGACTGGTCCGGGCCCGCGCGCGATGAGACCCTCCAGCGCGCCAAGCAAGCGCTCTCGGCGCCCGCGACGCTCGACGGTGCGATCTCTTACTACCGCGACCTGCCGCTCGGTGGCTCCGCGGCCGCCGAGCGCGTGCCCCCTGTGCCGGGACTGATCGTCGGCAGCGATCACGGGATCTCCTCCGGCGAGCTCTTCGTGCGCACCGCCGAGCGCCTGGCGCAGCCGAGCCGGGCGCTGATCGTCGAGGGCGCCGGTCACTGGCCGCATCGCGAGAACGCGGCCGTCGTCATCCCCGAGCTGCTGAGCTTCCTGGCGCAACTCGACGCCTGATAATGAGCCGGCGATCGCTAACGCCCCGCGAGGCTCTCCCGCGGCAGGTACCGCCCGCCGTCTCCGCGTGCGAGCAGCCCCATCAACTCGAGCTCACCGAGGGCGAGCAGCGCATTGCCGGCGTCGGCGCTCGCCGCGGTGAGCTTGGCGGGGGTGTCCTGGCCGGCCCCGACACGCTCAAGTGTCGCCTGTAGACGCGGTTCGAGCGCGACCGTCTTCGACGCCGCGATCGTGCTCTCTTTCGCATGGCGCGGATCTCGCGACGGGTCATCGGTGTAGAGCAGCTCGAGCACATCGCCGGGCCCCCGCACCAGCGGCGCTCCGTCCATCAACAGCGCGTGCGTGCCCCGCGACACAGGGGAGGTGACGCGCCCGGGAACCGCCGCAACGGTCCTGCCGAGCGCCCGTGCGATCCGCGCGCCCTGCAGCTCTCGAGGGTCGTCGTCGGCCTCGACGACGATGGTCAGCTGGGCCAATCCCACCACGGTCCGCTCGCGCGCCGGGTAGCACCAGTTCCTGGGACGGCACCCGCACGGCAGCTCCGCCACCACGCAGCCATCATGCAACAGACGCGCGTGCAGCGCGCGCCGGCGCGCCGGGCATCCCACGTCGAGGCCTCCGTCGAGCACCGTGAGCGTCTTCCCGCCGGCTTCGAGCGCGCCCTCCTGGGCGGCCACCGCGATCCCGTCGGAGAGGCTGCCGGCGACGGTCACGCCACTTGCCGACAGTCCGCGCGCGAGGCTCCGCGCCATCTCCATCCCGTAGTCGGTCGCCCCGCGGCTGCCGACGATCGCCACGGTCGGCGCCGTGGACAGCTCTTCCGGTCTTCCCGTGCTGCTGCCGGCCACGTAGAGCATCCACGGCGCTCGCTCGCGGGCCTGGGCGAGCCCGCGCGGATAGCCGTGGCGATGCCGGCAGATCGTCTCCACGCCGGTGCCCGGGCGGGCCTGCTCGGGCGTGAAGCGCTCATACCGCTCGTGCAGCTCCTGCCGCCGGCGGCCACCGATCGCCTGGATCAGGTCCCGGTCGCCGAGCGCCAGCAGCGCGAGCAGCCGTTCCCGGTCGCGCGCCCGGTATCCCAAGCGGACGCTCAGCAGCGCCAGCAGCCAGCTGTGGCGCAGGCATTCCGCGCATGCGCCCGCGGTGTCCGGCATGTGAGGCGTGTCCGGCTTGCCAGCGGGGTCAAGCATGCCGGCGGGGGCCGGCGTGCGGGGTGTGGGAGTCATGCCGCACGACTCCCCGCGTGCTCTGTATCGGAGCGCATCGCAAGCGCCGAGCCGACGTCCCGAGCGCGCACCCGCTCGCTGCCGCCCAGGTCGGCGACCGTGCGCGCCACGCGCAAGACGCGATGCTGGCCGCGCGCGCTCAGCAGGCCGTGCTGCTGGCTCTTGCTCAGCAGCTCCTCGGCTTGCGGATCGAGCCGTGCGTGGCGTTGCAGCATGCGCACGTCCATCTGCGCGTTCACCGTCACGCCCTCGTCCCGCAGGCGCGCGGCCTGGCGCTCGCGCGCGAGCGCCACCTGCTGGCGCGCCTTTGCCGAGCTGCACAGCGGCGCCGCGCCGAGGCCGGCCGATCCCTCGTTTTCCAGTTTGACGAGCAGATCGATTCGGTCGAGCAGCGGGCCGCTCAGTCGCCTGCGGTGCTTCATCAGCTCCGTTTCGCTGCACCTGCAACGTTCCAAGTCGCCCGCATAGCCGCACGGGCAGGGGTTGGTGGCCGCCACGAGCATGAAGCGCGATGGGTACACGGCCGAGTGCTGCGCTCTGACGATCGCCACGCGTCCGTCCTCAAGTGGCTGGCGCAGTGCCTCCAGGGCCGGGCGCGCGAACTCCGAGATCTCATCCAGGAACAGGACCCCGTTGTGCGCCAGCACGATCTCGCCGACCCAGCCCCGCCGCGCGCCGCCGATCAGGCCGGCGGTCGTGATCGAGTGGTGCGGCGCCCGAAAGGGCCGGCTGCTGGCGAGATCGCCCTCGAGGCCGCCCGCCATGCTGTGGATCCGCGTCACCTCGATCGCCTCCGCGCGGCCGAGCGGGGGCAGGATCGAGGGGAGGCGCTGGGCGAGCATCGTCTTGCCGGTCCCAGGCGGCCCGCTCAGCAGGCTGTTGTGCGCGCCCGCGGCCGCCACGATCAGCGATTTCACCGCATGATGCTGGCCGCGCACGTCGCTCAGGTCCGGTTCGGCGGGGTCATGGGTGTCCCTGCTCGCCCGCGCGGGCTCGGGCAGCGCGTCGGGCGGGCCACCGCCGAGGACGCGCACGGCGCTGCTCAGGCACTCGACGCCCGCCACCTCGAGACCGTCGACCAACAGCGCCTCGCGTGCCCGCTCGGGCGCCAGCACGAGCGCGCGCAGGCCGGCCTTGAGCGTCGCCTGGGCGACGGCGAGCGTGCCCTGCTGGCAGGACCTCACGCCGCCGTCGAGGGCCAGCTCGCCGAACAGCGCGTGGCTCTGGAGCGGCTCGTCGGGGAGCTGCTTGCTGGCCGCCAGCACCGCGCAGGCGAGCGCGAGGTCGAGGCCAGGGCCGATCTTCGGCACGTCCCCGGGGGCGAGGTTCGCGGTGATCCGCCGGGCGGGGAACTCGTAGCCCGAGTTGATGATCGCCGCCTGCACCCGCTCGCGCGCCTCGCGCACGGCCGCGTCCGCGAGGCCGACGATCGTGAACCCGGGCAGGCCGGGGCGGATGTCGACCTCGACGGTCACATGCCGCGTCTGCAGCCCGTCGATCGTGAAGGTGTGCGCCCGTGCAAGCATTCGCTTTCTCCTCTCACCGGTTTCTGGACGGACGAGAAAAGCTAGCCGCGCTCGGGACGGGATCCGTGATCGGGGGCCCTGATTGGCGCCTCGGAGATCGCCCGCTGAGGATCGTCGGGCCTACGGCCCGACGCGCTCACGGTCTGCACGCGAGAAATTGCTTGCCCTACGGAGCTCCTCTGGAGGACGCGATCGTGCGCAGAGGGTCCGTGCGGGATTCCGAGTCGGCTGCGCGACGGCGGGGGGACCAGACCAGATCGGTCCCCCCCGGCGGGCTCTACATCTACAGCCCGTCCGGGTGGCGCTCGACGAAGCCGCCGCCGTCGTTGCCGGGCGAGTTGGCCCAGCGCGAGCCGCCTTCCTGCAGCGCGACGGTGTCGTAGCGGCGGCCGTCGATCGTCATGTAGGCGTGTTCGGCGTTGGCGTAGATCGTGATGTACTTGCCCGGTCCTGCTTCGCCGTAGGACTCCAGGCCGCTCGAGTCCTCGGGCGAGCTCAACAGGCCGCCACCGTGCAGCGCGTAGGAGACCGAGCCCGAGCAGTCATAGCCTTCGGACTGGAACGAGCCGTGCCCGCCGCCGTAGACGTAGGGCCGGGTCGCGATTTCATCGGCGGCCGCGATCACGCGCGCCACGACGCCCGAGCCTTCGCCTTCGCCGCCGGTCGCGGTGCTCGTCGCGCCGCCCGATCCCGTGCTGCTGGCCGAGTCGCTGCGCCCCGGCCCGAACCCGGCGAGCGCGCTCGCCGGCGGGGTGAGCGTGCTCTCATCGCTGACGCCGATCACGCTCCACGTGGAGGGGCCGACGACGCCGTCGACGTTCAGGCCGTGACGTGCCTGCAGGCGGCGGACCGCGGCCTCGGTTGCCGGGCCGAATTCGCCGTCGACCGGCAGCTTCAGCGCCTGCTGCAGCCGCGCGACGGGATTGCCGCCGTCCAGCGGCGCCGGGGCCGGCGTGCCTGGAGTGCCGGTCGTATCGGCGGCCGCGACGGCCCCCGGCTGTGCGGCCGTCTGGGGGGCCGGCAAGGCAGCGGCCTGCTTGACGATCGCGGAGGGGGGAGGGGTGAGCGTTTCCTCGCTGTGCGCCCCGATCACGCTCCACGTCGCCGCGCCGACGATCCCGTCGACGGTCAGCCCGTGGCGTGCCTGCAGGCGGCGGATCGCGGCCTCTGTTTCGGGGCCGAAGTCGCCGTCGACGGTGAGGTGGAGCGCGTGCTGCAGCTGCGCGACCGCGCTCACGGGCGTGGGAGTGCTTTCGCTCGGCGCGGGGTCGCTGTTGTTGGAGACGTCGGAGGCTTGTCCCTGTGTGGCCTGTTCCTGCGTGCCATCGGCCGCCTGCGTGCCGCCGGTCGTCTGCGTTTCACCGGAGTCGGCCACCGGCTGCGCGGTGCCCTGGGTGGACGCGACCTGGGTCGATGCAGACTGCTCGGTGGCGGTGGTCTGCGTGGAGCCGGTCTGGGTCTGCGCGGCGCCGGCAAGAGTTTCCCCGGGGATCGTGCTCTGCACGTCCGCGGCGAGCGCTGACCCGGCGCTGCGCAGCGTGGCGCTCGTGAGCGCGCCGACGATCCCGTCGACGGTGAGGCCGTGGCTCGACTGGAAGCCGCGGACCGCCGCTTCGGTTTCCGGGCCGAAGATGCCGTCGACTTTGATCGAGCCGAGGGCCTGCTGGAGCAACTGCACCTGGCGGCCTTCGCCGCCGGAGCTGAGGACGATCACGTGTTCGGTCGTCGTCGCCGGCTCGGGTGTGGGAGTGGCCGTGCCGGCGGACGCGACGCCGGTGGTCAGGCCGACGGCGGGACCGGCGGTGAGCGCCGCGAGCGCTCCGAGCGAGAGGCGCTTCGCCCGCGAGCTGGCCGGCACGAAGCGCAGCTCGGTGGCGCGGCGACGCGCGCGGGAGCGGCCCAGCGAGAGATCCCAAGGGAGATCCTCGGCGAGGTCGCGCGCGGTGGTCCGGTTGCGCGTGTCCAGCATCGCCGACAGTGACAGCGGGGAGGCGCTGCTCGGGGAGGCGTTCCTGGCAGCGGTGCGAGTGCGTCCGCGGGCGGTTCGCTGGCGGCGCTCGCGCGAGCGAATCAGCGAAAGCTCCCAGGGCTCGAGCACGGCAAGGTCACGCGGGAATCCCGACATAAAACGGCGTCCTTTCAGTCTTCTCTTGGCGCCTACGGGGTTAGCTGTCGGGCTCGCGCAAAAAGCGCTACGCCACAATGGTTGTGGCGATTCGCCCCCGCGATCTATCGATCACATTGGGTCCCCCGATCTTCGAACCCGTGGGCTCGAGGACTCGGCACGAACGGGGAGCAACGTAACAGGTCTTCTTGCAAGATGCATCACATCGGAAGGTCTGCAACATTTCTTGCCGACGGTTTACGTTCGACGATGCGATGAAGGGATATTCGCGATGCCCGACGTAGAGAGGAGCAGCGAGAGTGTAAGCGGCCCGCTGCGCTGGATGTTCGCGAGATGAAGTGTTTCAGACAAATAAATATTTAAAGGGGCCGCCTGCCGGCGGCTGCGCTGAAGTTGGTCGTTGCGAGACGGGTGTGGCTCGGCCTCAGGAGCGGGCGGCGTGGAGGGGCGAGCCGGCGGGAGTGGGGTGCTCGGCGAGGAAGCGCTCGAGCGCGTCGGGCGCGAGCGGGCGGGCGAAGAGGAAGCCCTGGGCGAGGTCGCAGCCCTCCTGCTGCAGCGCGCGGACTTGGCTGTGCTGCTCGACGCCCTCGGCGAGCGTCTGCAGGCCGAGCGCCTTGCCGAGCTGGATGAGAGTGTGGGTGAGCGCGTGGGCCTCGCTGGAGAGCACGAGGCCGGTGATGAACGTGCGGTCGATCTTGAGCGAGTCGACGGGGAACTGGCGCAGGTAGGCGAGCGAGCTGTAGCCCGTGCCGAAGTCGTCGACGGCGATCCGTATGCCGAGCTCCTTCAGCTCGGCCAGCAGGAGGGCGGTGGTCTCAGGCTTGCGCATCAAAACCGTCTCGGTGATCTCGAGCGTCAGGTCCGCCGGGTCGAGGCCGCTGTCGGCGAGCGCCACGCGGACCTCGTCGACGAACTCCGGGCGCTCGAGCTGGCGTGCGGAGACGTTGACGGAGATGTTCAGACGATGGCCCTGAGCGTGCCAGTCGGCGCCCTGGGCGCAGGCCTCTTCGAGCACCCAGCGGCCGATCGGCACGATCAGCCCGCTTTCCTCGGCGATCGGGATGAACGCGTCGGGCGGGATCATCTCGCCCGAGCGATGGCGCCAGCGCAGCAGCGCCTCGACGCCGACGACCCGCTCGCTCTCGAGGTCGAGCATCGGCTGGTAGACGAGGAACAGCTGATCGGCGGCGAGCGCGTTGCCGAGGTCCATCTCCAGGTGGATGCGGTCCTGCGCGGCGGTCTGCATCGCGGTCTCGAACTTGACGTAGCCGTCCTTGCCGAGCGCCTTCGCCTTGTAGAGCGCAAGGTCAGCGTCCTGCATCAGAGCCTCGGCCGAGGCTGGCCGGCCGGTCGCGATGCCGATGCTGGCCGTCAGGAGGAGCGGCTGGTGGGCTGGGAGGGAGAGCCGGATCGGCTGGCGGAGCACGTCGAGGATCCGCTCGGCGACGAGCTCGGGGGCGGCGTCGAGGCCGAGCGAGTCGATCAGCATCACGAACTCGTCCCCGCCGAGGCGCCCGACCGTGTCGTTCTCGCGCAGGACGGTCTTCAGGCGCGCGCCGACCTGGCGCAGGACCTCGTCGCCTGAGTGGTGGCCGTGGCGGTCGTTGATCTGCTTGAAGCCGTCGATGTCGACGAACAGCGCGGTCACGGGCACATCCTGGCGGCGCCCGCGCGCGAGGATCTGCTCGGCGCGGTCGAGCACGAGGATCCGGTTCGGGAGGTCGGTGAGCGGGTCGTGCAGCGCGCGGTACTCGAGCTCGTCGGTCTTCTCCCCGACGAGGCCCCAGGCGCGCTGGCGCGAGCGCGAGAGCACGCGCCAGAGCAGGAAGACGAGCAGCGTGACGAGCAGGCCGACCGCCAGTGCGACGAGGCCCTGCGCGTCGGCGGCGAGCGGGCTGTCGGCCGTGCCGCTGACCTGCAGCAGCCAGCCTCCGCCGAGGGAGAGACGCTTGGAGTAGCCGGGTGAATGGCCCCGTTGGTGGGTGCCCACGCGCCCGATCAGCACCAGCGGATCGCCGCTGTCGCTGTGGTACAGCGCCACCGTCAACGAGCCGTGGCCGGCGAGCAGCGGGCGCAGCAGAGAGGTGCTGGTGAAGGAGGTGCCGATGATGCCCCGAAAGGCCGCGCTGCGCTCCACGACCGTTGCGAGCGGCGCGCCGCCGCGGTAGACGGGTTCGCTGATCCCGACCAGCGAGGGGACGCCGAGACCGGGGAGGGGGGCGACGATGAAGGCGCCCGTCGTCCGCTCCGTGCGGACCAGGTCCGCGTATGGCGACTTGCCGATGCCGGGGAGCGCCGATGCGCAGTAGTCGAGCAGCGGCGGATATACGGTTTTTCCGCCGGGGTTGCCGACCATGGCTCGCGTCAGGCAGTAGAACGGGCGGCTGCCGGATGGGACGATCTGGAAGGGGCCGTGGAGCAGCTTTCTGAACGTCGGGTCGGCCTCGGCCTGCGCGCGGAACGCGGGCAGTTCGGAGGCGGAGACGGCCTGGATGAAGACGGCCGTGACGTCGGGTGAATTGGGGGTTCCGCGTTGCAGCTGTCGATACCACTGCATGTAGCGCGTGTCGCCGGCGTTCGGCTCCAGCGTCGCGATCGAGCGCATCGCGCGCGTGAGCTCGATTTTCGTCTGCAGCTTCGCCACCAGCGTGCCGCTCAGGGAGGTGACCGTCGATTCGAAGGACTTCCTGTTGGCGTGCATCGAGCTGGCCCGCCATGCGGAGGCCAGGAAAGCCGATCCGGTGACCCCGATCAGGAGGATCAGCCCTCCGACCAGGAATGTGCGGGCGCGGCTGGAGAGCCAGGGCGCGTTCATGGCTCGTATGACCGACGTGTCACCGCGGGCGGTCCGGTACAGGGATGCGGCGAGAGCCGCGGCGAGTCCATGATCTAGCTGGCGCCCATCGTACTCTTGTCGTCAAATAGATTGGATTGCTTGAATCCGCAGCGGGGATGGCCGCCAGATGGGTGTCGTTAATAATGTTAAGACGTGGGTCAGCGATGGGAGGCTTGCTGTGCATCGTTCCTCTCGGAGTCGACCGCTCGGGTACGTGATCGCTCAATCGCCTTGATCTGACCCTTTCGATGCACGCTCATCGGCCTGGATCTTTTCGGCCCGGATGAAGAGCACTGAGGGCCTGACGCCGAGTCCCTCCGCGAGCATAAGGCGTACCTGCGCTTTGTCGCGAGTCGGCGACAGCTTGCAGGTACGTGCTAGTCGCCATCTGCCGAGCATCTAATCGCCATTTACCGCTATGCTATTCGCCATCTGCCGGCTCACAAATCGCCATTTGAGCAGTGTCTATGCCTGAAACCGCCGACATATTCGTCCGTCACGCACAGTCGTCGGTGCTGGATGCGCTTGCCGATACGCGCGTCGTGTTCATCGGTGGTGCGAGGCAGGTGGGAAAGAGCACGCTCGCGCGAGGGATTGCTCGGGGCGAGCGTCCGGCCGAAGAGTTCAGCCTCGATCGGCGGGCCACGCGCGAGACGGCGCTCGCCGACCCGGAGGGGTTCGTCGCGGGCCTGAACGGTCCGGTGCTGATCGACGAGATCCAGCGCGCACCCGATCTGCTGCTCGCGATCAAGGATGCTGTCGATCGAGACCTCACGCCTGGACAATTCCTGCTGACCGGCTCCGCGAACGTGATCACTGCCCGCAAGGTCAAGGACGCGCTCACCGGTCGCATGGAGACGATCCCGCTGTGGCCGCTGGCTCAGAGCGAGATCCACGGGACGGATGCGAACCTCGTCGATGCGCTGTTCGCCGGTGAGCCGCCACGGATCGCCGGCGCCGTCGTCGGTCGCGGCGCCTTCGTTGAGATCGTGGCCGCCGGTGGTTACCCCGAGGCTCGCCTACGCAGCGGACGACGGCGAGCTCAATGGTTCGCCAGCTATCTCGACACCACGCTCGACCGGGATCTGCGCGACATCAGCGATGCCCGCAAGCTCGACGAGATCCCGCGGCTACTGCGGTTGCTGGCCGCGCAGGCTGCGAACGTCCTCTCCTACCGCGCCGTTGCCTCCAAGCTCGACCTGACGCACGACACGGTACGCGAGTATGTCGGCCTGCTGCAGACCATCTTCCTCGTACGGCTGCTGCCCGCCTGGCGTCCCGGCATCGGGGCGCGGGAGGCGCACGCGCCGAAGGCGTACCTGATCGACTCCGGATTGCTGGTGCATCTACTCGGTGCCGACGAACGCAGGATCGCCGCGGACGACCAGGTCACCGGGAAGGTACTCGAGAACTTCGTGGTGATCGAGGTGCTCAAGCACGCAGACTGGGCCAGGACCGACGCTCGCACCTACCACTACCGACAGCGTGAGGAAGAGGTGGACCTCGTGCTGGAGAGCCGTGCCGGCGAGATCGTGGCGATCGGGGTCAAGGCGGCGGCATCGGTCGGTCGTAGAGACATACGGGCGATGGAGAAGCTACGGGACGGCAGCGGCGAGCGCTTCAAGGCGGGAATCGTGCTCTGCACCTGCGCACAGACGATCCCGCTCGGCAAGCGTCTATGGGCTGTGCCTCTCAGCGGGCTATGGGCATGACCACGTCCCGGCGAGTACCGGCAGGCAGAGGCGACGACCGGAGTCGAACCGGTGTAGACGGCTTTGCAGTGCTCCCGGAAGTGCGGTTCTCCGCTTACCTATGCGGTTTTCGGGGACCTCGGGTGCTCTCAGATGCCCCCAAAAAACGCTCGAATGGGGAGCCTTTGGGGAGCCTCTCGCGCGCTTGCCACGTCGCGCCGCGATCAGCAAGATCTACATTGACTATGATAGCTATATAAGCTACAATCACTCCATCATGAGTACCGTTCTGGCTCCACCCACGATCTCGATCAAGGATGCGGCGGCTCGTCTGGGTGTGCATGAGAACACCGTGCGGGCGTGGTTTGACAGCGGCATCCTCAAGGGCTATATGAGCCCAACGGGCCGCAGGAAGGTGCTGCTGGACTCTGTCGAGCGTCGCGCGCGTGAGATGTTCGGTGTGCCCACCGACACGGTCGAGCTTGGCAAGTCCACGGCTCCCCCCGGGCAGCTCGACACGCTCGAGCAAGCGCAGGGGCACCTGCCCTGACTCGGGCTCGATGTCGCTACGCGTCGCAGCTCAACGAACGCCCGCATGATCGCGATGTTGACGGCGACCGCTGTCGTGCTCCGGAGAACGCCGGACAGCATCGCCACGCCTTGCTCTGTGAGGACATACGGGGCGTAGCGCCGTCCGCCACGCCCCTCTTTTGAGGTTGCAGATTGCGATCTCAAAGCCCGGTCGCGCGTCAGCCGAGGCCGGCCTTGTCGAGCATCGCGATGAACGTCGGTCGGCGACGATGATGTTCGCGAAGATCCGCGACGCGGGTCGCGAACCACTCGCTCTGGCCGGCAGCGTCGGCGGCGCGGCGGGCGTGCTTGAGCACCGGGATGGCCCGGGCGTATGCCCGGCGCCCGGTCTCGAGCAGTAGCTCATCCGCGACGAGCATGTACCAGGGCAGTGCCTGCTCCGGTCGCTCTGCCTCACGGGCTTCGGCGAGACACAGGCGCCGGTGCGACCCCGGGTCCCAGTCGGGGTCCTCGTGCGCGACGCTCCAGGCCCCCTCTACGTCTCCCTCGTCCAGCAGCGCGTCGACGAGCCCGCCGAGGTCGTGCTCGCGCAGGGCCACGCGCGCGGCGTCACGCTCGATATCCCACGCACCCACCGCATCGGCCGCGCGACGCAGGAGCGAGTAGGTACTTGCTGAGGCCATCCGTTCGTGCTGCTCGCGGCGCAAGCTCAACACCTCCGTCAGAGCCGAGCGCCGCTCGTGTACGCCGCACGCCAGGTCGTATAGCTGATTGACCTGCCAGCCGTCCGTCTCGGTAATGCCGCGCCCGGCCCACAGCAGAACCTCATCCTCGTGCCCGAGCTCGGACATCGCCTCGCAGACGCGTATGAACTGGTGCGGAGCGCTGAGATCCCCGCCGAGGAGTGCGACGATCGCGTCCTCGTCCCCGTCGAGCACCGCGAGGCGCTCGCGCGCCCAGCGCACCGCAAAGACCCGCCCGCCGTCCTTGCGCGCTTCGATCGCGCGACGATAGACCGGGAGTCCGTGCTCGCCGAGGGCGCCGGCGTAGCGCACCGGATCGACCTCGAAGAAGTCTTGGTCATCGCAGCTGAACCGCACCATCCACGCCGCGAGCTTCACCGGATCGGCGACCCCCGCATCGCAGGCCACGGCATGGACCTCCAGCAGTTCCCGCGCCCACTGCCTTCGGCATCTCGCGCTATAGCGTGGCGAAACCCGTCCGAGCGGGCACTTAATGTTGCTGTATGAGCTGGCACACAGGACGTCTTGCGGCATTCGATATCGAGACGACGGGCGTTGACCGTCAATCCGATCGCATCGTGACGGCAGCCGTGAGTCTCGTTGGCGGCGATCAGCCGGCGGAGCATCTGGCGTGGCTGGTTGATCCCGGCATCGACATACCGTCTGGCGCGATATCTGTGCATGGCATCACCACCGAGCTGGCGCGGGCCGAGGGGCGTGTCGCTGGTGAGGCAGTTGACGAGATTACGACCGTGCTCGCCGACCAATTGGCGCGCGGGGTGCCGATCGTCGCGTTCAACGCGTGTTTCGACCTGACGATCCTGGATCGCGAGGCACGGCGCCACGGACTGCGATCGCTAGTCGACCGAGTCGGCGGCACAGACGGGATGCTCGTCATCGACCCGCGCATACTCGACAAACAATTCGACCGCTTCAGGCGAGGAAAGCGGACTCTCAGCGCGACCTGTGAGCACTATCGCGTCAAACTCGATGACCCCCACGCGGCCAACGCCGACGCGCTTGCCGCCGCGCGGATCGCATACAGGCTCGGAGCAGGCGTGCCCGACCTGCGTGACCTCGACCTGCGCACACTGCATCGTCTGCAGATATCTTGGGCCTCCGAACAGGCCGAGTCGCTTGAAAACTATTTCCGACGAGCAGGACGCGCTGAGCACGTCGATGGAGCCTGGCCGGTCGTCCCCGACGATCTCGCGCGTGCAGCGTAGCCCAGGAGTTCCCTCATGTTCGGAGCGGCTGTTTCCTTCCATATGAGGCTGGCATCCCGTCAGCAGTGCTCCCGGAAGTCCTGTTCTCCGCTGACTTCAGGGCTTGCCGTAGGGCGCAAGTCCCTCGGCGGCCGTGTTTGCGAGCTGCGCGAGCTCATGCAGGCGGTCGACGAGGCGTTTGGTGAGGGACGGGGTGAGCTCGCTCGCGTTGCCGCCGGCCAGCCTCACTGACTCCTCGGCGGCTGATACATCCTCGAGATCAGAGCCCTCGAGCTGGAAGGCGAGGTCCAAGGCACGAGCGATGGCGTCAGCCGCCTTCTCCGCCTCCGCGGTCGGCCGCCCGCCGCCCGAGAACAGCCAGGCGAGCTTCAGTGTGTTCCGCTCGTATGCCCGCGGCCCGCGACGGGTTGAGTACGCACCCCAGTGCATCTCCAGCTCCACCGCAAGTGACTGGCTGAGACTGGCGACGCGCCTGTTCACATGCTCGTTGATATCGCGCGCGTCCACCATGAAGCAGTTGCCGAACTCGGCGACGCTGCCCGCGGACAGGCGCTCGTCATCAGGTAGTGGGAAGCGCTCAAAGTCTTCGGTCTCGACGAGCCCTTGCCATACCTCCTCGCTGACCGACATCAGAGGCGCAAACAGCAGGCGTCCGGCGACGCGGCGCCCCTCTCGACCTTGCGCGAGGGCGGTCGCGGTTACGCAACTATCGCTGACGAGGATGGCCTGATGGGCCTGCGCGTCGGGGAGGAAAGATGCGTGCGCGAGCGCAAAGCGCGTCTCTTGCTTTGGCTGGAAGGCCGGGCTGAAGAGATCGATGTCCTCATGACCGAGCTCAGCGTTCATCCACGACCCGACCTTCCGTGCGAGGTGGCCCGGCAGCAGACCACCTCCCATCACCGTGGTGTCCTCGCGCACGAAGATGTCGCGGAGGAATTCGGCCTCAAAGATGTCCCCGAAGACGACGTCATCCTCAGGGTCTCGGTAGTGCGGACCCTCCCCGAGCTTCTCGAACACAACTCACCCCGCCATCGGCCGGCGCGTCATCGTGCTCGCACCGTGCCAAAGGGCATCACGAGGTTTTGATCGGCGGTATGGGAGTGGCTCGTAGTGGCTTCGCTCTTCCGCGAGCACAGGTGTCGTGTCTGGCTCCGCCATCTTCGCGAACCACGCCGCCAGTTCCCGATCTTGCTCGTCGGGCATGATCTCAACTGGCATCACGTATCCGATCTCCTTCGCCAAGACATTGACACGCTCCAGCGCTACCGCACGCCCAATCTCGGCCACCGCCGCGACGCGAATGGAGGGCACTCGCTCGACCCCACCGGAATCGAGCGAGACGACGCAGACGTCGTTTGCCACCCGCTCGATGACGCCAAGCTCCGTCGAGAAGGAGATGCGCAGCCGCTCAGCGAGCTCGACCTCGGCTCTCTGAACAACCTCATCCCACTCGCGCACCGCATCCTCGGCGCGCTCGAGAACACCCTGAATGAGAGCGTCAAAGCTCCACACGCCAAGCGAACCGGCAGACTCGCGCACGGCCATGCTGACCTCCTCGAACGCGGCGCACCGCAACACCCTCGCCGTGAGGACCCCCATCGTCTCGCTGGCCTGGGAGATGGAGGCCAACTCACGCACGAGACCAGCCAGGGCAAACCGCGGGAACAGCGCGATATTGAACTGCCGGACACGCCCAAGCTCGGCGGGCTCGGGCAGGAGTTGGTCCTTGCGCAAACGCAGTCGCTGGCGCTGACCAGCAGTCCCACCCCCAAGGAACAGGTCTAGCTCGTGGTTGGTTAGAAAGCCCGGTGCCGTCGCCATGTAGCCGCCAGTATATCAGCCCGACATCATGTCGGGCTCATTTGTATAAGACGGCGAGGTTGGCGTCGTGAGATCCTGGGCGTGATCTCCGGCTTGGCTTCTGAAGGTCGACATCCGGTTCGACCGAAGAAAGGGGTTCCATCCATGGCTCGTTCTCGAAAGACCTCGGCGCGCGTCGCGCGCACCGCCTCCAAGGTGATGCGCGGCAGGTACTCCAAGCCGGCGAAGCGCGTCGCGGCGTCGGCGCTCTCGCAGCGCGCCCCTCGCCGCGGCAAACGCTAGATCAAGGTTTGAAGCCATCCTGCGGGCGGCGGCTGGCGTAGATGTCGCCCGTGGGATGGCGTCGGGGCGCATGAAGTCCGGTCGGACCTGTAAGAACGAAGGACGCGCCCACGACCTAGTCACCCGATGTCGTCATTGAGCGCGCCTGATCGAAGGGCAATTGTGAGCGACCCCGCATCCTCGGATGAAGAACGTGACGAGCGCAACCTCAAGGCGCTGCGCGACGCGCGCGCGAGTGGAACCATCGCCGCCCAACAGAATGAACCGCCCCGGGGCGGTTCACTCCACGGACACGCCTGATGCTCGACGTTCGTTTCGCGCGGCGCTGGATTCCTTTGTGCGCTATTGCACCCAGGAGAAGGGGCTGCGCGGCTCCACGATGCACGAGTACAAGAAGATCGGCGCGCACCTGGCAGCGCGTCCGTGGCGGGGCGAGCTGACGTGGGCCGACCGGATGCTTGACACATTCACCGACGATGACCTGCTGGCTGTCCGCCAGGAGCTCGCGAAGGCCCAACGCAGCGCGGACACTGTTAACCACTACCGGCGCGTCGTGCGCGGCATCTTCGGGACACACCGGAGCAGCCCGGCTCTCGCGTGGGCCTGGATGGGCCAGAAGGTCGAGAGCGAGGGCAAGCTGCAGTTCTACACGCCCGCGCAGGTACGAAAGCTCATCGCCGAGGCGTACTCCCACGACCGATGGAGCCATCTACACCGTCGCGACCGAGGCCGGCCCCAGGTTGAGCGAGATCCGCGGTCTGAAGATCGGGAACGTCGACTTCGGTGTCGGTGTGCTGCGCTTCGACGATGGCTTCACGACGAACGGCGGGCACGCGGGCAACAAGGGCCGGCGAGTGCGGTTGGTCCCGATGACGGCCAACGTCCGCTCGGTGCTCGCCCCGTTCTGCGAAGGAAAGACCGGGAACATGCTGGTCTTCGAGCACGACGCCAAACCCGGCGAGCCGATCTGCGGCACGTCTCTCTACCGCCGGTTCTTGAGCGCCGCCGAACGGGCCGGTCTGCCCAGGCTGCGTTTGCACGACCTGCGGCACACGTTCGGAACGCAGGCGATCCGCGCCTTCAAGATCCACGAGGTCCAGCGGATGATGGGTCACCGCCACATCATCATCACCACCACCGAACGCTACCTGCACTACGCCCCCGATCCCGACGCGGCGGCGAAGCTGACCGCGCTTTGGGGAGGCGCAGATAGCGACAAGGAGATCAACGTGGTCCCGCTGCGCCGGGCTGCCTGACAGCGCCAAGGAGGGCAGAAAAGAGGGGCGGGCCGCACGGCTTCGCCCCTCTTTTTGTGCGGTTCCCGCTTCGATTAAGGGGAGCCTATGGGGAGCCTTGGCCTGTCCGGGCGTCCTCGGCTCAGGCACCTTGGAACGAAAACATGCCGATTTGGAGGCTGTTCTCATAGAGGCGACGACCGGAGTCGAACCGGTGTAGACGGCTTTGCAGGCCGCTGCGTAGCCACTCCGCCACGTCGCCAGGATTGCCTCCAAGCGTATCGAGCGCGACCGCCGAGAACGGGCGTGAGCATCGGGTCAGCGTCGAGAACCTGCTGCGAACCTCCCGGGCTCTCGGCATTCAAGACCGTCTAACCGAGGCGCTGGACCCACTCGCCAGCGATATTGGACGGCCCCGGCGTCATATCAG
>Ga0207933_1001092_pt1 | contig 22144 bp, 23 predicted proteins | sample NGESurdeep092012_4_FD_184488 | JGI IMG/M metagenome (GOLD analysis project Ga0207933, IMG submission 184488) | Arctic peat soil microbial communities from Barrow, Alaska - NGEE Surface sample F53-3 deep-092012 (SPAdes) | ecosystem: Environmental > Terrestrial > Soil > Wetlands > Peat ...
ATTTTTAAAGCTATAATGCTAAGAGCAGCTAAAAGGAAAACAGATACATTCAAAGAACTCATTGCCTATGCGGCGTAAATTAATTATTCTATAAATTTAATTTGCTTTTATTTTTCAGTACGCAAATACATCCGGCACATTTAATTTTCTGATGTTGTTAGCTTCCCCGCCAACAGCCTCTTTACCATTTTGTCAGAATCAGGATTTTCAGGATTACAGGATATTAGGATGTAATTAATCCTGCTAATATTTTCATCCTATGAATCCTGGTTCAGACAATAATTTAAAGTAAACCTACAAATAATCAGGATTTTTATTTTGGTGTAGTTGTGGGTTGGATTGCCCGGAAATGGCCAACATATACCTATACTATGGCCAACATACACCCATACTATGGCTAACATATACCTATACCAATACTATGGTCAACATACACCTATACTATGGTCAACATACACCCATACTATGGCTAACATATACCTATACTATGGCCAACATATACCTATACTATGGCCATTTCACACCGTGTCTTTTGCTATTTTATCCCTGTTATAGGGTGGGGGTAAGCCTGCTAAACCATTCATTTACAGCAAAAAGTGAGGATAACTTTATATTTAAATAGGCAATTTAAAAAATGTTTTGATTTATTACGCTATCTATGTAATAATAATATGAGCTGATTTTAAAGTGCCATAGGCCGGAGACAAGACGACGGAATTTCTCACCAATAGATGGCTTGAAAAATTGGAACACCTACGAAGGTTAAAATTTATCGCATTTAAAAACATTAATGCATTGCCAAATATTTTCTCACATCCACAAGTTCCTGCCTGTCAGCAATTGCAGAATTTGTCATTGCCAACAATTTTCTATAATAATAAACCGCTTTTTGTCCATCTCCTTTTTCCCCGGCGGCTTTTGCGGCGCCATACAAACTATTAAAGCGATTGGGACATTTTGTAAGCACTGCTTCATAAGCCAGTAAGGCATTTTCGTTTTCATGCATTTGCAAAAACATATCGCCCAACAGTTCTCTTGCGGGTAGTACTTCGCCTGGTGTTACCGGATGCTTGCCTGTACTATCTTCCATGTCGGCAGCCAGCTTCATTTTACTGACTGCATCTTTTCTATTGCCCGATGCAAATTGAATCCATGCTTCCCCGGCTTTTATTTGTATGGCCAGTTCCATTGATTTATAATTATCCTTTTGTTTTTCCAACGTATCATCCAATTGGTGTAGTCTTTCCAATTCGTATTGAGCCATATTCAGATTTCCAATGTGTGCAGCACCCAGTAAACGGGTGAAATGAATAATAGCTTCCTGCCATGGGAAATTGTTCCAGGGAAAACCGGTACGATGAATGTCTAAGTTTGCTGCTTCTTTCCATTCTTTATTTTCCAGTACATAACGGCAAGGGATAGCCGCGAAAGCATAAGCCACCTTAAAATTTACCGGATACACTTTGTTGATGGCTTGGACGTATTCAACCTGTTTTTCTGCAAGTGAATCCTCACCTTTTTGCAAGTATGCGTAAACGAGGTAATCCAAGCCATGAAGTTCTTCATCCCAATGCCCTGGAATGTCTGCTTGCTGCGCATAACATTGCGCTGCTGCAATAGACTTCAGGTTTGAATTGATACTTTCATCCCACAAACCCAATCTTGTAAAAATATGTGAAGGCATGTGTAATGCATGAGCAGAAGAAGGAGCTACTTCGGCATATCTTCTTGCGGCCGGCAATGCAAGAGTAGCCAGTTCCGGATAATCGTAAGTATGAATGATGTAATGAATGACGCCGGGATGATTGGGTTCTTCTTTATACAATGCTTCTAATATGTCGCCCGCCTTCTTTTGCTTGGCATACGTTTTGTCTTTCGGGTCTGCCGCTGCATCTAATGCCAGGGCGTAAAAGATGGCTGCTTCTTTATCATTAGGATATGAAGTGCTTATTTTCTCCATGGCAGTTTCAAAACGTACACAACGGGTATGATGATTTGTTGTTTTCCAGTCTTTATAAAATAAACCAATGGCGTCTATGTAAGCAGACTCCCGTGCTGATTTGTTGGTAATTGATTTTGCAATGCTAACAGCTTCTGTGCCTTTTATAAGTTCGGCTTCCGTTGGCGGTGTCCATAAAGCATGAAAGTTGCACATGGCGACTCCCCAGTAAGCCATAGCGCAATCCGGCGTTTCGTAAATTATTTTGGCAAACACTTTTTCAGATTCATCGTATTCAAATGAATGTAAAAGCTCTATTGCCAGGTTAAAATCTTTCTTTGCTTTTTCATTACAGTCCATGTCAAAATCAACCGAACCGAATTGAGCATCCGGTGGCCCGCATGAAATAACTTCTCCTTCTTTTAAACGTAACTGCTTAATGAGCTCTTGTGATGGAGTAGAATTATTGTTATTGCATGATAATATCGAAACAACTGACAAAATAAAAAAGAACCCTATTGAAATATGTATGCCTTGTTTCATATTCTTTAAAGTTGAAGTCAGTAAAGTTACCGCTTACGTTTTACGGCTTGCAGCAGGTGGAATATAGAATTCCTTCTGCCCAAATCCCGAACGCTTTCGGGACCAAATTTATAATTAAAAGTTCATTGTTTATTCTATCGCTCAATAAACTTTTTTCAGCCGGAACCGCTTCTGAAACCTGCGCTAAAGCTCAGAATTGAAAGATGAAATATGGATGAAAGCCGTTTACCTCCTGTAGTTTTTGGCTACCCGCCATCACCTTCTTTATCATTTTGTCAGAATCAGGATTTTCAGGATTGCAGGATATTAGAATGTAATTAACCCTGCTAATATTTTCATCCTGTAAATCCTGATTCAGATAATTATTTACAGTAAACGAATAAATAAATAATTACTACTTTTATTTTAGAACGGGATGGAGTTTCATAAAAACCTTTTAGAGTTTTATTGAAAGCATTTATTTTTTTAAACGCTGCAAGGTTTCCTCTGCTTTGGGTTGTCGTTGTTCCGACAGCTATCGGAATTTTTTCTTTTTTGTTCAAGAAAAAAAGAATCAGAACTTCTATTGAATTCGATATAAAAGATTGTCGCGTTCACAGCCTCAATGCTTGATTCTAAAAATTAATTTTAATAATAATTCACACCTATCATCTATCCTTCCTCATAAAACTCTTCAAGCGAAGCAAAATAATTATCATTCCAACCGTCTGTTATTTTGTTGTATTCTTCATCAGGAATGTTGGTATGCCTTAGTTCTACTGATGTGCCATCTTTATGGGGATGTAGTTTAATGGTAACTATAGATGGTGTTTCCTGGTCAAAATACCATTGTTGAACAATCTTCTTGTCTTTTTCAAACTCAAGATTTTTTCCCATAATACTCTCATCCCATAATGAAAATTCACTGCCGGGTTCGGTTGACATTTCCGCCGTCTCGCCTGTCCATAATTGAATGATTGCTGGATTGGTTAAGGCAAGGTATACTTCTGCCGGAGAAGCTGTGAGTGTATAATATTTTTTAAAGTCTTTCAATTTTTTTTTACTCCTTCCGGTTTTAAAATTCCTAATGGCGTATTGCGTAAATATACAAATGTTTCTATTCTGAAATATAACAAGCAAGGCTAAACGTAATTAAGGATGCGTATGCCGCCTGAAATGTAGATTCGAACCGGATCTAGTAAACAAACAATTAACCAGGATTTCTGTTTCCTTTAATAGATATCGGTTTTAATTTTTGTTTTTCCCTTTTCGTTTTTAAAGAAGAAATCACCAATGATCATCATCGATTCCTATTATAATCCATATTATAATTTATACCTGGAGGAGGTGTCATGTGATGCCTGTGATAATATCTTTCGCTGTGATGGTGATTGGTTCTGTAATAATGATGTTCTGCGCATCCTGAAATACAAAGTCCTATTATTAAAGCAAGAATGACCGCAAAGAAGCAATTTTTTTTCATACAAAAATTATTATTGTTTTAAAATACTATTGAAAATCGTGCCACTTCATTGAAGAATTAACTTTTCTTATTTACATAAGGCCAGCGCATAAGAAACAGGCTTTTTGAATACTTCGAATGCTGCATTCACCATTGTCATCATTTTGTTTTTTAAAAAATCAAGTTGCATTAATTACTTTACTTTTAACCCGTGTATATTTTAAATTTAATCGCCATGAATAAAAAACTATTTCTTATCATTTTTATCTGCGGGTTTACCACTCACATCAAAGCGCAGTCATCTACTATTGACACAGTAGCTGTTTCTATCCTTGATAATATGAGTGCCATGATAGGCGATTTGACTTCCTGTAGTGTTACAGTTAATGCAAATTATGATGTGCATAACCAGGAGCTTGGGCTTGTAAAACGTTCAAACGAATCGCAGGTATTTCTGCAGGGGCCGGATAAATTGCTGATAAGGTCAGAAGGGGATAAAGGGGACCGGGATTTCTATTATGCTGACAACATACTTACTTATTACTCCCCCACCAGGAATCATTTTGCAAAAATAGAAACACTTCCTACAACTGTAGGTATGATAGATACCGTGAGCAAACAATATGGAATCCTTTTTCCTGCTGCGGATTTTTTGTATCCGGGTTTTGTGGATGATATTTTAGCGGATGCAAAAAATCTGATCTATCTCGGTATTACTAAAGTAGGCGGTAAAGATTGTTTTCATATTGCCGGAACTACAAGTGATAAAACCTTCCAATTCTGGATATCAGATGATGCTTTTTCTCTGCCGGCAAAACTGGTGATAGTATATACTAAAAAAGATTTGAACCCGCAATATGAAGCTGTATATTCCGACTGGAAGATCAATCCTGTTTTTCCAGACGCGTTATTCAAATTTAATGTGCCCCCAAATGCAATGAAGATCAAATTTGTCCCGGTTTCTAAAAGAAAATAATTTTTTATATACCATAATATTCAGTCATGATAATTCCTTTTAAAATAAAATTTACAGTTACTATTTATTTATTAATAATTGTAGCTGTAATAATGCCACAGGTAAGTTCCGCACAGCGGTTTAGCCATCCTACCAATGAAGGCCGCGGCAACGTAAAGCAGTCTGCGTCTGCACAACAGAACCATCCTGCTGCTTCTCCTGCCACGACAGGACGCGGCAACGTAAGACAGTCTGCGCCTGCACCACAGAGCCGTCCAGCAGCTTCTCCAACTTTTAATCGTTCGGAAGCACAACCCCCAAGCAGAAGTATTAATGGGGGCAGCCAGAATTTTGGAAACCGTAATGTTAACCGATCTACCACTGTAAATGCTACACCACGCCCTGTAGAACCTAAGCGTACAAACGCACCCGTTATTGAAAACCCAAGAGCAAAAGAGCATAGAAGCACTACTGTACGGGAAAATGTAAACGTCTATCATTCCAGCAATATACAATCTCATCCATATTCTTATCATCCCTATCATCCTTCCAGTTGGGGCGCTTCATGGCACCCAATTGGTTTTATTGCAGTCACACTGGCACGGGATGCTTTTATATTTTCACTTGCTAACCGACAGTATTATTATAATGAGGGTGTTTATTACCAACCTATATCCGGTGGTTATACTGTTGTATCTGCTCCCGTAGGAGCTGTTGTTGGTTCATTACCGGATGGTTATGAAACGGTACAAGTGGGCGATGATTATTTTTATTATTATGGAGGCACTTTTTATATTGGCCTTGACCAGGGCTACCAGGTAGTTGATGCACCAACAGGAGCCATAGTGATGGATATTCCTGACGGGGCCACACAACAGAATATTAATGGCGAAATCTATCTTTTTTATAACAATACTTATTACGAACCCGTGTCATTTAACGGACAAGATGCCTACCAGGTAGTTCAGGTTAATTAGTTTCAAAATTCTATCAGATGTATCTGCGCACAGTTGTTCGGCCATCAAACTAAAAGGTGCTAGCTGTATTTAAAGATTGAATTTCTTAACTTTGCCCGATGCAAAAAAAGAATACACGTTCCGTTTCAGCATTCAATAATGAACTAAAGCTAAAGGGTTTTAATGTTTTTTCAAATATAAAGCGATGGAGCTGCGACGCGAATTTATTGCAGAAAAGATTTTTATAAAATCTGCCTTACGACAGGAAAGAGTATCATTCATTATGCCGACAAAAGTTTTGATGCAGAAGGAACTGTTTTGTTTTTTGGCAACCCACATATCCCTTATTCCTGGGAGACCATCTCAACCAGCTATATCGGTTACACCTGCTTGTTTTCAGAAGCGTTTTTAAAGTCAGACCGCTCAGAAAGTTTGCAACATTCCCCGTTATTTAAAATTGGTGGGACACCAATTTTAAAAATAACCGGGCAGCAACGCGAGTTTTTAAATGTTCTTTTTCAAAAAAAGCACAAAGGGCATGCATAAAATTTTGAAACTCTTGCAATAAAATCATTAAACAAGAGTTTTATAAAAATTGAAAATACTAATCGAAAATTCTATTTTACATCACCAACCAATTTTTTTATGAATAAATTACTACTTATTTCTTTCCTTGCATTTTATACTTCTGCAGGTTTTTCACAGGATTCTTACGTTACATTAGATGGGCAAACAGTAAACGGCTCTATACAAAATAACAGGGAGTGGCTAAAGAATCCGTTAAGTTTAGCCTTTACAAAATCAGATGGGTCCACCATCACTTTAACTCCGGAAAACACTAATTGTTTTACGGCAGGAACGGATTCATATTTGAGTTATCATGGAACAAGAGTAGCTAATACGGATAATGTGCTTTCGTCACATGGAGATGATGGAGCGGTAATGATCAAAGACACTGTCAATGCTTTTTTAAGGCAGGTCTACCAATTTGATGGATATACTTTATATGAACTATACGATAATAAGAGGATCAATTTTTACGTGGCCAAAGATGGCGGCATAAAAGAACTTGAATATTACGAAACCATAAATAATGGCAATGTAGATCCTTTCAATTTATATAAAGCTTATTTGTACCAACAATTTTCCGGTAAAGGAACCAGGTACTTCAGTGAAAAAATAAAAAGCCTGCGTTATAATGAAAACGATCTACACAATTTTTTTGCCTCAACCCTTGGCGATCAATTGCATGCTACAGAAAAATCGAGAAATAAGTATCCTTCTGAAACCTTAGTAGGAGTAGGAGGGAATGTAAATTCAGGGACGATTCATAGTTGGACTAGTTACCCGTATTATCATCAAACCACGTTTTCACCCTCCGTTGAATTTGGACTGAGGCTCTATAGCCAACGGAATTTTGGTAAATTTTTCTTTGAACCCTCTATTGGCTTAATGCCTCTTTCAAACACTTTTAAAGCACCTGAAATTAAAACAAAAATAGTTAAGGCAATAGATGTAAAAGTATCGGTGGGAGTAGGCTATATGTTTATAAAAAAACCGGATTTTTCTGTTTATGCAGATGGTGCAGGGATCCTTTGTATATTAGCTAATTATGAAACAAAGGATGGAGATGATAAATATGCTACCACACCTATTGGTTCGGATGCGCGCTTCACCGGGCAGGCTGAATTGGGAGTTGTTATTAAGCATAACTTCAATTTTTCAATCAGGAACACTTTCCCAATCCGGTTGTTGTTTATTTCAAATACCAATTATACTTACAAATTAAGCCAAATGTCTTTTGTTGTACGCTACGCGTTTATTCATGAACACAAGAAATAATCGAATGTTTAGCGTCCCCACTAACAGCTTCTTTATCATTTTGTCAGAATCAGGATTTTCGGATTGCAGGATTTTAGGATGTAATTAATCCTGCGAATCTTTTCATCCTGTAAATTATGGTTCAGACAATAATTTACAGTAAACGAACCTGCGTAACAGCAGACGAACAAATAAAAGATTTTTGTATTTACCTTCGGCTTTGGTTTTTCAATTTGGCTTTGGTTTACCGGAGGAAAGTTATAAAATGCCAGCACAGCCAAAAGCAATGAAGACAAACTAACAGAAGACAATAACAAAAAATGATTAATAAAAATTCCAGCCCTTTTCCAACCTTGAAAACTGAACGGTTGGTACTTCGCCAACTTTTAGACAGCGATGTAGAAGAAATATTTTCGCTTAGGTCTGACCCAATAATTAATAAATACCTTGGCCGGCAACCAAGTAAAACATTAGAAGACGCTTTGGCCTTTATTAAAAGCATTAAAAATAATGAGCTTTTATATTGGGCAATAACACTTGCAGGCAACGAAAAGCTGATTGGCACAATTTGCCTTTTTGATATTTCAGCCGAACTTAAAAAATGCGAAATCGGATATGAGCTTTTAAATAATTACCAGGGGCAGGGGATTATGATTGAAGCAACAAAAAAAATTATTGAATATGCTGCCCAAACATTGGGGCTAAAAACAATTGACGCTTTTACACATAAAGACAACCAAGGTTCAACAAAACTTCTTCAAAAATTGAACTTTGAACAAACGGAAATTATAGATGAAACGGATTCCAACCTGGTTGTATTCCGGCTGAGAAAATAAAAATAGAATCATATATGGACGTTCAAATTCATAACTTAATTAAAATAGCTTATCGGGCTTTCAATGCCAGGGATATTGACACGGCTCTTACTACATTCCACCCCGATGTAAAATGGCCAAAAGCCTTTGAGGGTGGTTACGTAAAAGGGTACGAGGAAATAAGAAAATATTGGACGAGGCAATGGATGGAAATAAACCCCAATGTTGAACCAATCGGATTTAATGAAAGGCCAAATGGAAGTTTAGAAGTTTTAGTTCATCAAAAAGTGAAGGGACTGGGTGATAATGTGGTGTTTGATGGAACGGTAAAACATGTTTACACCTTTGATGGTGGCCTAATAAAAACGATGGACGTTGAGCAAGTATAAACTGCCTTGATAAATAACGGCGCGGCATACATGTAAAAGCTTTTGTTGTCAGCAATTCCTTACAAAGGTTTGCCTTTCGTATCCTTTGCTTCAATTACAGCAGCGAAAAAAGCCAAACATAAATTCTTATCACCAACTTTATGTAATTTTATTCGGTACAGTTTCCAATTGATTATTTCAAAATAACACCACATCAATAAGCACATTTTGAGAAGTGCAGATACGGCAAAGATTTAGATTATGACATTTTACAGGATCATTGTATTGATACATATTTTGTCGGCTATTGTAGGATTAGGCCCGGGATTTGTTATGATTTATATTGTCTCAAAGGCAGTAACGATGACTGAATTAAGGCATGCTTACCTGATAAGAAAAAGGCTCCACATTTTTGTAATGATCGGCGGAACTTTGCTGCTGCTTACAGGCCTAACAATGGGAGCAATGAACCACTATCTGTTTCATTTCGGGTGGTACATTACAAGTTTGACATTGTTTTTAATTGCCCTGGCATTTGGGCCAATGGTACTTTCGCCCAGATCTAAACCGATTAAGGCATTGTTGAAAAGCCATACCGATGATAATATACCCGGGGAATATTATAGGTTGTCTCAAAAATTATTCTTTTTTGAAAGAATAGAAAATCTGATTTTTTGGTAGTGTCTCAGTTTGAATTTCTCAATGTTTCGTAAATAGTTTTCAGGTCATTTTCAGAAAAATCTTCACCGACATGAGTATCATAAAATGATACCAATTTTTCTTTAAAAATAAATTCTACTTTATTTTCCATATACATTGGCGCACCGATATAGCTTGAATTTGTAAATGTATCTGTTAGCTTTCTCCTTCTTGAAAGCGGAGCAACTATGAATAAATGACGGGCGATTGTGTTGTCATATTCTAATAAGAATTTAAACCTTTCTAATCCTGTCATTATATTTGTACTTTCTTCAACTTCAAAGGCATATCTGGGAACTCGTAATTTGTCAAACCATATAACATCTATTTGTTCAATCTTATTAAGTTGTGGTTTTGTTAGTTTATCAACAATAGGCAAAGCAGTTAATGAAAGATTTGAAAATCTAAATCCATTAAATTCATCTGCAATTTGTTCTCTTTTCCCAATCCAAGAATCAAATCCTAAATAAGCGCCTATACTTATGAGCCTAAATATTGTTTCTGAATGTGTAAGTCCATCTGATTTTATTTTAACAAGTTTGTCGCTTAAAATCGTATCGAAATTTATTTCAGTTTGTACAGATTTGTTTTTAGATAAAATCCATTTTTTATTCTTTCTATTTTGATATGCTATTTGATGTAAGATTCCAATTATATCATCTTTATCAATTGGGAATTTTTTGTCAGATTCAAAAACCTCAAAAAGTTCTTTATAAATATAGTCTATTGAAGATGCATTATTTTTTGTGAGTATTTCCTCCAATACAATTTTTACCTCGCTTTTTTTTCTGAAATAATCATCAGTAAAAGCCTTGTAATTCTCCTCCTTTTTCTTAACAAAATATTGCCCCGTTTCTTTATCAAAGTGAAATAAATCTGAATCATCTAAAATTTTTGCTAAGTTTAAATAACCTTTTCTTTTAGCTTCGCCAATAGTTCTATTTTGCAATAATCTATCTAATACTTTTTGATATATTTTATCAATATATGCACCTTTATCAGATATACACGCCCTCTCAATTTCATTTAAAATAAACTCCTTTAAATTGTCTGGCCTTTCGCGCATTGACATGGCAAATGTTTTTTGAAAGTTTGCAATTCTTTGACTACACAAAACATTACCTGGATTAGTTTTATAATGTACGCTGGAATTATTAGTGGGCTGATAAACAGAACCCTTAAATTCTATTCCATTATTTTCGCAACCATCAATAATTGTATTCCAATATTCAAGTTTTTTATGAGCAAACACACAACTTAACCACATATCTTTTTTCAATACTAATGCCATTTCTTCAAAAGATTTTGTAAATAAAGTTTCATAATCAGTTTGTGATTTTTTTAAATCTCCGCCTTCTATTATTTCATTTTGTTTTAAAACATCAATTTCTGAATTTTTTCCTTCAAACATTTCTGGGAATAACCATGCATTCCACATAGTTGATAAATCCATGTAGGCAATATTGCTACCATAGGGAGGGTCTGTATAAATATAATCTATTGAATCAGGCTGTACATATTTATGCAATTCTAATACCGACCCATTAATAACTTTTAAATTTGAATTAATATCTATACCTTCTGTTAGTAAATTCCATTTCTCTTTTCCTTTTAATATATATTCAAATTTCTTAGAAAAATTTTTCCACACGTTTAGTTCTGCTATTCTTTTTGGTTTCCAATATCTAAATTTTCCAAATAAACTTGACCCTCCGCCTTCTTTACCTCGTTTTAAATTATCCATGTAGGTTAAATTAACCTTTGCCATAGTTGATGAGAAAACATAAGTTATCATTTCCTTTATTTCTAAATCTTCAATTTTATTTATTTCATTAAATAAAAATGTATAAGAAAGTAATTGTCTTTTTGAATAAAGTTGATGAACAAATGCAAATTCTTTATCTGCATTTTTAGGTAATTTGATTTTATGAGGATACCAATAATTTATTTTTGTTTTAGCCAAATCTTCTTCATTCATTGAATAATAGGTATCAATAATTGGTTCTACTTTATCCTTTATATCAGAAAAAGCCTTCTTAAAATTATTTATATTTATCTGCTTACAAGTTTGTTTAATTAGAAAGCAAGCCAGAGGGTTTATATCAATAATTACAACTTTTCTTTTTAGCCTCAATCCTTCAATAGCTGTAACTCCAGTTCCGCCAAAGGGGGTCTAAAATTGTATCTCCTTCTTTAGAGAAATGTTCTATATATGCCGAAACAACATTATGTGCTTGTTTTGTAAAATACGGATGGCTTTTATAATGCCATGCCTTTTCTTTTTCAGGCTTAATAGGATGATTAATTATTTCCATTTTGTTCTGTTAGTTTAACTATATCTTCAATACTCATAAGCCTTTTAATTAAACCTGCTTCCATTGCAGGGGGCACACGTAAAGTTTTATGAATCTTAACGAAGTTATAATAAACAAAGTGTAATGCAATTGCGTAACAATGATTTTCAATTTTCTTTGAAAAAGCATTAGTCAGCCTTGTAAATCTTCTCATGTGCATACGCATAGTTAAGTTTTGCCTTTCTACATAAGAGGTTGAAATATGCTTTGGATCTGGATTACCGGAAACAGTATGCTTTTTTGCGCCTGTACATTCAGCAGGACTATATTTCTTTTCATTGCCTGCACCTTCGCTGCCTCCATATAATTTAATTAATTGCGCAAAATCAATTTGGCTACCAAAATTTTCAGTAACCGCTTCTAAATATGCCTTCAATCCATCCGTAGTTAATTGTACTCTATTCTTTAATCTTGTTGCAACATCATTCATAAAAATATTTGCAGAATCAGCATCACGATTACCCACAAACCATGAAACAACAAGTTTAGTATCTGCATCAATACCAACCCAAGTCCAGGCATCACCTGCGCCACCTTGCTTTTGCTCTTGCGTTGCGTTCTTATCTTTTGCATAAACAAAACTCCAAATTTCATCACATTGAATCCGTTTAGTTGAAACATTTACCACTTTCTCATTGTGGAATTTTTGACAAGCCTTTCCAACATCTACGAGTAATTTCGTAACAGTATTAATGCTGCAATCTGCTATTCTGGATGCAGCCCGCAAAGATGAACCTTCAACTAAAAGGTTTATAATTTGTACTTTCTTTTGTATCGGTAACTTATTCATATTGCAAAGATAGTATAAAATGCTTGAACTGTCAAGCATTTTATTCAGTTTATTTTTATAAGTATTTTTTATTGTAGGTATGAATATCTATTCATACCTTTACAATACTAAAAAAGTAGCCTCGGAGGGGGTCGGACCCTCATTTCCAGTTTAGCAGACCGATGTTCTGACCATTGAACTACGAGACTAATCTAAATATTAAGGTGTTTACAATCTATTTGACAATGGTGGTAAACACCTTATTTATTTATTGATACTTTTATTTTGTTATCTCATTTTTTTCAGTATATTTGTAATACAAATGGTGGAGCATGAGGGAATCGAACCCTCCGCTGGCTCAGGTGGGAAGCCGTCCAGTGATACCAAATATGCCCCATTATTTTACTTCAAAATTTATATACCGCTTGTTGACGCAAGCGGTTATTTTTTTACATATAGTATATATATTTTTTACCGCTCTTGTCTGCCTTTATTCTATTAGAACGGTTTAATTTTGATAATTTATTAGTAACTACATTCTTAGCGGTTATATCAGAAATCTCTGGTTGGTACTTTTTCAATTTCTTTATTACATCTTCAACAGTTGCTTTACCTAATTCATTTAGAATGTAAATACATCTTTGCTCCCATGTTAATACTTCCTTGTCGTATTTAGGTGGTATTTCAATAGGTTTTGGAGTTTCGCTTTCGGTTTCATTATTAGAGCCAGAAGAAAATACCAACTCATCACTCTTAAATGTATATTCATACTCTTTAGAGTATTTACCACGAAGCCTCCTAACAGCTTCTAAATCTTTTTTCAGTTCTTCTATTTGAGAAAGTATTAAACTTTCTTCATCTTGTAGAAATAATTTTGATTGCATATCTATCAATATCTTTAATTGTGCATTGCGAAGATACTTAGTAACACACTAAATGACAAATTTATTTTATGCAATTATAAAATTGTTATCAACATACTTGTGCATAAAATTTTAACTGAAAAATAATTAAGAAATTATACTCTATATCTGTTTGTAATTAAGATGATAGATAAGATGTTAGTATTAATTTTTAGGTAGGTAAATATCTAACAATTCATGCTCTTCATAAGCCATGAACTTTATTAAGCTATTGCGTTCTCTATGGTAATAGGCTTCTATAAATAGGGAATCAATTTTATAAAGTAAGATACTATGTTCTTCATCTTATCATGTTCCAATAACCTTTTCCTTCCCAAACCGTTTCGGCTTGTTCCATTTCATCTAATCTATAAAATTGTTCAGGTGTCATTCGGGTTCATCGTTTTTGTGCCACCTTGCTTTAGCTGCTTTCTTGGCTATTTCAGAGCGCCTCTTTGATGATAATGCTTTAGCCCTTGCGTTTCCTCCTTTTAACCCTCCTTTGCGCCCCATTGCAGATGCAGCAGCCTTAATTAAATCTTTTTCTTCGTTACTTTCAGTAACTTCACCAGTAGCAATATCAACTATGCTCTTTGCTCTTTGGTTTATGTCGGTTGGTCTTTTGTTTTTTGCCATACGCAAATTTACAACCTATTGCTTACACGGTCAAGCATTGTTAAAATAATAAATATTCAAACTGAGACACTACCGATTTTTTTGATCATCATTGTTCTGATGGTTTTGAAGCCATTTTAAAACGATAGGATTAAGTTAGATTAATCGCTTTTGTCAAATTCATTTTGGAAGAATGGCTTCCCCAAATGAATTGCCACTTGCTTTAGCATGTGGCAATATTTATAAAGGCCTACAGGCTTTAGCCAAAATTCTAAATAAAGTTTTTGGCTAAAGCCTATAAAAAATTTCATCCAATTCCCGGGTTGAAACCCGGGGCAATTGAAAAATCATTAATTGAGAACAATCTACCTAATCCTATAAAACAATTGCCTGGCGCATGGTTGAGTTTTATTTAGATGCATGCCAACATTTGTGTTTTTGATTTCATCAAAATAAAAATCAGGCCTATTTGTTGCTTTACTGTATTTTTAAAACTCATTAAGAGAGCAACGGTAATTGAATGGATGAAGAGTTAATCAAAGATGGAAACCTGCGCCAACAGTGGCTATTTAAAGGTTTCAACCAAATGCAACTAAAAGATTAATCACCTTTTTAAATAAAAGAAATTATGATAACAGCCATTAATCCCAAATTACCAATGCGTAACAAAGCGGCCACGAGAGATTATTATATCAATAAATTAAAATTCAAAGAAATTGGAAGCGCAGATTTCGACGGCTATTTGATGGTGCAAAAAGACAATATTGAAATTCATTTTTTTGAATTTAAGGAACTTGCCCCAAAAGAAAATTATGGACAAGTTTACGTCCGGACGGATGACATTGACGATTTGTATAAATGGATGTTAGATAACAAAGTAAGCATACATCCAAATGGGGCTTTACAATCAAAACCCTGGGGGCAAAAAGAATTTTCCCTTCTTGACCCGGACAACAATTTACTCACGTTTGGCCAAAGCATTTAAGGATGAAATAGAATAGATGGAGAGAACGGAGGCTTTGAAAATAACAATACTGGCAAGCATTTCATCAATCCAGGCATTGGATTTCCAGTAAACAAACAAATAACAGCTTTTTCAAATTACCTTTATCTTTTGTTTTCAATTGTATTGTTTAGGGCTAAAAAATATAAAACATTAACACACCTAAGCATCACCGTTATAGAACAAAAAATTGCAAGTAGATTCCAAATTGCCGTAAGGTTGCCAACCTTTAATAAGTTCGTTTTGGCTTGGGAATTTGTATATACAAGGTTGGCAACCTTTGAATGCGCCGAAAAAACAATTTTAAAACTATGAGACAAAAAATAATTATATCACTTGCCTTGTTTCTTTTGATAAAATTTAATTCAGCTTACGCGCAATCAGGCGAAGTGAAATTTCTAATTGATACCACAATACCAATAATGAAAAACAATGCTGTTAATGCGAATACTGTAAATTGGGATACACTAAAAAGCAATGCGTTATTAAAAGCAAAAAATATAAATAATCCGTATGGGCTCGGACCGGCAATGAGGTACCTGTACCAATCAATCGGAGATTTTCACGGTGCATTTTTTTATAAAGACAGTACATTTAAATGGAGCCATAATCAGCCTGTTGTTTCTGACAGTATCATGAATGAATTTAAAAAAGGGGTAAGAAGTACTACAATGGTTTTAGATAAAAATATTGGGTATTTAAGAATTCCTTCCATGGGGGTTGCTACAAAAGAGGAATTTAATACCAAGGCACAAAAACTTAATGACAGCCTTTGCTCATTATTAAATAAAAATATAAAAGGAATTATTTTAGATTTAAGATTAGACGGGGGAGGGGCTATGCAGCCAATGATTTTAGGTGTAGAACAATTATTGACTCAAGGGAATATTGGTTCGTTCATAACAAAGCAAAAGCAGGAGTGGATTATAAAAGATAATGGCTTCTTTGTTGACACAACACTCATCTCGAAAATAATTCCAAAATGGAATACCAATGCTAAACATATTCCAATAGTAATGCTCATAAGCCCCATAACAGGGAGCGCTGCTGAATGTTTTATTATTGCATTTAAAGGAAGAAAAAATACTATATTATTAGGTTCTAAAACAGGCGGGTTTGTAACAGTAAATAATGGTTTTCCAATTGATGACACTTCATTTATCAATCTTTCAATTGGGTACAGTGCTGACAGGAATGGGAAAATATACAAAGAAGCTATAGAGCCGGATATTCCTTTTGAAAGTGTTGATAAATTCAATGACATTCCAAATGATGAGAAGGTAGGGGCTGCAATTAAATGGCTTAACCTGTATATAAAAAAGAATGGAACTAAAATAATAAAATGATGGCAAAAGATTAGTGTCAGAAAAAAAGAAAACCAATGGAATTTCCAATAATAAAAACAGAGAGGCTTTTGCTCAGGCAATTCAAAGAAAGTGATCTTGAAAATGTCTATAAAGGATTGTCCCACCCTGACATTATTAAGTATTATGGAGTAAGCTATCCAACTTTAGAATCCACAAAAGATCAAATGGATTTTTTTGCCGGGCTTGAAAAAAATGAAACCGGAATATGGTGGGCTGTTTGTTCGCCAGGCAACAAAACATTTTACGGTGCAGGCGGGCTGAATAGTTTAAACAAAGAACATCGAAAAGCTGAAATTGGGTTTTGGCTGCTGACAGATTTTTGGGGCGAGGGAATAATGGCGGAAGCGATGCCTTTAATTTGTAATTACGGTTTTGAAAATTTAGGGTTACATAGAATTGAAGGGCTTGTGGAAACAAACAACATAAACTGCAAAAGAGCCATGGCTAAGCTTGACTTTGAACACGAAGGAACCATGAAAGATTGTGAAATAAAAAATGGAGAATTTATAAGTTTAGATATTTACGCAAAAATTAAAAACATATAGTTCCTGTGCTCTAAAAGCCACAACTCTGGAACAATTAATTAGGTTTTATATTCATCATACACCAAAATAAAAATCACCCTTATTTGTTTGTTTACTGTCAACAAAGCCCAAAAGGCGAATTGGAAATTTATCAAACGCCGCATTAAGTGAATTTAAATAGTATATTCGATGATAAAAACTTAACATGCATAATTGGAAAATCAAGTTTTCCCTTTTTATCAATTATTTTGTTTTTGCCATTCTCCTGAATAGCTCTGGGATCGCTATTTTGCAGGTGCAAAATAATTTTGGAGTTACAAAAAATGCTGCCGCATGGATTGACCCTTGTAAAGATCTAAGCATTGCAATTGTATCATTTTTAGTCGCTTCTTATATTGCGAAGTTTGGCTACAAAAAAGCGATGTTGGTGGCATTGGGTATTATTTGTGCGGTATGTTTTATTATTCCGTCAACGCCGGATTTCTTTGCCATTAAATTATTATTTGTTGCAGTTGGTTCTTGCTTTGCATTGATTAAAATGAGTGTTTACAGCACCATCGGCCTTGTTACTAAAGATTCAAAAGAGCATATAAGCATGATGAACTTTATCGAATCTTTTTTCATGGTGGGGAACTTGTCGCTTTATTTTATTTTCAGTTCGTTTGTCGACAATGCCAATCCTCAATCTACCTCATGGCTTGATGCCTATTATTTGTTGGGCGGCTTATCAGTTCTTGCATTTTTTCTGTTGCTTATTTCTCCCCTTGATGAATCGGTTGCAAATACAGAAGATGGGAAACCGGCCGCAACTCCCAGGTTTTCTGATATGTTTAAATTAATGAAGGAACCGATTGTAATTGCTTTCATATTTTCTGCATTTTTTTACGTGTTAATAGAACAAAGTATCCAAAATTTTTTACCAACGTTTAATAATAAAGTACTTTTATTGCCAGCAGTGCTTAGCATCCAAATGGGAAGTATATTAGCAGGCTCTACGGCATTAGGGCGTTTTTTTGCAGGCGTCATCTTAAAAAAACTAAATTGGTTTATTGTAATTATCAGCACTTTGTCGTTAGCGGCATTGCTGGTAATAATTGCGATGCCACTGGCGAAAGGCGCTGTAAATACGCATATACATGGCTGGTTGGATGCGCCATTGGCCGCTTATATTTTTCCATTAGTTGGATTGTTGCTGGCGCCGGTTTATCCTGCTATCAATTCTGTAATTTTAAGTTCATTGCCAAAGCCAAAACATGGGATCATGTCTGGGTTGATCATAATATTTTCTGCAATCGGCGGAACTACCGGTTCTCTTATAACCGGTTATATTTTTGAAAAATACAATGGTACAACAGCGTTCTATTTTACATTGGTCCCGATTGGGATTTTAATAATTTGCCTCTCTGTTTTTAAGCGCTTACAAAAAAAACCTTTACAGCCGGTTATCAATCCTGATGTCATTCATTAACTTTAAAGAAAAAGAAATGGAAATAAAATATATTTTTTCTTTGGGGGAATTATTTGAAAGAGTGCAGGAAGAAGATGTTTTTCCTGATAATAAGACTTTCGTAGACTGTACGCCCAATTATAGCTTTTCGCATATTCATGGCCGTTATGAAGAGGAAAAAAATAATCCCGGATTCGATTTATCGAAATTTGTTCATGAAAATTTTACTTTACCAAAAAGTATCACCACGGGTTTTGTTAGTAAAGAGGGAAGGCCTATTAAAGAACACCTGGAACTCCTCTGGGATGCACTTACGCGCCAGCCTGAAGAATCGCATAATTCCCTTGTGCCTCTTCCCAATCCTTACATTGTTCCCGGTGGCAGGTTCAGGGAAATATATTATTGGGATAGTTTTTTCACCATGTTGGGTTTACAAATATCAAAGCGCGTTGGCCTAATCCAAAACATGATTGACAATTTTTGTTACCTCATTGATCAATTTGGCTACATACCAAATGGAAACCGTACCTATTTTTTAGGAAGGTCACAACCACCTTTCTTTTCATGCATGATTGAAATTTTAAGTGAAGAAAAAGGTGAAGGTATTTTTGTAAAATATTTACCCCAGCTTGAAAAAGAATATGAATTCTGGATGAAGGGAAAAGGAGAATTAACTCTTCAAAACCCTTCTCTACATCATCTTTCGATGTTGCAGGATGAAAGTATTTTAAATCATTATTGGGACGAATCAGATTCACCGCGCCCAGAAGCTTTCAAGCATGAAATAGAACTTGCAAAAGATTCTGAAGATAAAAATAAGCTTTACAGAAACCTAAGAGCCGCTGCAGAATCAGGCTGGGATTTTTCAAGCCGCTGGTATAAAACAAAAGATGATTTTTCAAGTATCCATACCACGGAAATTGTGCCGGTTGACCTTAATTGCCTTTTGCTACACCTTGAACAAACAATATCCAAAGCCTATCAGGTTGACGGAAATATGGAGAGTTCAGAAAATTATAAAAACCTCGCAGAAAAGCGCAAAGAAAATATTGATAAATATTGTTGGAATAAAGAAGAAGGCTTTTATTTTGATTTCGGCCATGTTGAAAATAAACAAAAAAAATCTTTAACCTTAGCTGCTGCCTTCCCTTTATATTTCGGAATAGCATCTCAGGAACAAGCGGATGGTGTTGCAAAAATATTGAAGGAAAAATTCCTTTCGCCGGGTGGATTGATTACTACACTTGAAACTACTGACCAACAATGGGACGCTCCAAATGGATGGCCGCCATTGCAATGGATTGCCATCCAGGGTTTGGCCAAATACGGGCATAATGATTTGGCTGTTGATATCACTAAAAGATGGTTGAATATTAATAAACAGATTTATGAAGCAACAGGAAAAATGATGGAAAAATACAATGTAGTTGCCACAGATATTAAAGCGGGTGGGGGAGAATATCCTGCGCAAGATGGTTTTGGCTGGACAAATGGTGTTTACCTCGCTTTGGACAATTGGTTACAAAAACAAAAATCTCCATCAAAATAGACGGAGATTTTGTTATTGAGAACAAAAAACTATGTGAACAAATCCTATTTAAAGAATGGAGTAACAATTGCTGTAACCTGGTCTTTTGTAAGAGGCTCATCAAAAGCTTCCGAAGCGGATGCCGCTGAGATGTTTTTTCCACCAATATTAGTGATGGTAACCCCGGCCTGTGTTACATTTTCTTCACCATCATAACTTGCCTGTACTGCTGTGCTTCCGATACCACTCTGGTTTAAAGTGATCCATGGTTTTACAGTAACACCTGAAGGAACAAGAAAACCTGCTGCCTGGCGCATTTCGCGAAGGTGAGCGGCATGCCTTGCTTCTACAGAATGTATCTGAAGGGCTGCGGTCAAATAAGTATTGTTAGAGATTAAATTAGGCGCTTGCCCTTTGTAAGCCCTGACACCGGTGTCTTCAAAAGTTTGAGCAACGGCAAGTAAGAGTCCGTAATTTGAAAAAACATCAGCAAAAGCTCCTCCCGCGGTGAAATCAAACTGGTCAGCGGTAAAAGATACCGGTGTTCCTCCGGCTGCAGTAATAGCAGTAGAAAGGAAATTCACATGTTCATTTTCGTGATCGCGAATTGTGGTGAGCGCAGTAGTAGCATCACCAGAAGGAATAATTCCCGAAGCAACCGCTTTTATATAAAAGTTGGATTCGAGGTACTCGAGCGTGAGTGCGAAATTTAAAGTATCCAGAATTAAATCTGTTGGCGCTGTAGGCGAAGCATAAGCTTTTTGAAACATAGAGCCTAATGCAAATGGAATAGAAGCCAATGCAATTTTGCCTGATGTTTTAGCAAAACCCTTCATCGCGTTTCTACGGGTATCTAGCCGGCCGTAAACATCCGGGTCTGTATTTTCTATTTCTGAAAGAATATTTTGTAAGTTCATAATTTTAAGGTTTTAACTGGTGGGTAAATTACTTGCGTTGATTTTTGTTTTTAGAAAAGCTCCTGCAATGGTGAGCACATCATCTGGTTTGCGCTGAACATCTAGCCCATTCATATCTACTACATCAGTGCCACCGAAAGAACCTGTAGTGATCATATCACGAATCCATGCAGCGTGGCGTGCTTCAACAGAAACAATTTTTCCAGCAAGTGTTAGATAATCAGGATTCGTGATTAATTGACCAGCACCATTATAAGCTGAAACGCCGAGGTCTTCAAATGCTTTGGCAGTGCCGAGTACACTATCCCTGCTTGTAAAATCAATAGCGCTGAAGTTTACTTCCAGGCCTTGTATAGCCTTTGTAGCCAGAGCCGCTTTAAAGAACTCCCGATGGGCAACTTCATGATACATAATATCGGTTAAGTAGGATGATTCCATTGCGCTAATCCCGGTGTAAGGAGTTGCAATTACCTGTGTATAAAACGCAGCTTCCAATTGTTCCAACGCATAAGCGTAATTTAAAATTCCCGTATCGCCGCTTCCAAGATCTACGCCTGTATTATTTGTAACAGTTCCTGAATCCTGCTTTTTACAAGAGGCTGCTGCAACCATTACTGCAGTGCCTGCTCCCATGATTCCAAAAAATTTTCTTCTGGAAAAAGGTTTCGCCAGGCCTTCAATAAGAACCGGCTGATCTTCTTTTTTTTCGTTGTTTAACATAATAGATTAATTAAAGTGATTAATAAGTGATTGATTTTTTTCATCAATTCATTATTATTTACGAATAAATGGTATTGATGGTTTTAGCAAATAAAAAAGGATAATAAAATGCACTAAAAAATAAACTCCTTACGCAACGGCTATAAAACAAAAATGATCCTGAAAAATTAATTCCAGAATCATTTATTTCACCTTCATCAAAAAATCCTATTTAAAGAAAGGAGTGACAATTGCTGTAACCTGGTCTTTAGTAAGAGGCTCATCAAATGCTTCTGAAGCGGATGCCGCTGAGATATTTTTTCCACCAATATTAGTGATGGTAACCCCGGCCTGCGTTACATTTTCTTCACCATCATAACTTGCCTGTACTGCTGTGCTTCCGATACCACTCTGGTTTAAAGTGATCCATGGTTTTACAGTAACACCTGAAGGAACAAGAAAACCTGCTGCCTGGCGCATTT
>Ga0207933_1001093_pt1 | contig 22104 bp, 33 predicted proteins | sample NGESurdeep092012_4_FD_184488 | JGI IMG/M metagenome (GOLD analysis project Ga0207933, IMG submission 184488) | Arctic peat soil microbial communities from Barrow, Alaska - NGEE Surface sample F53-3 deep-092012 (SPAdes) | ecosystem: Environmental > Terrestrial > Soil > Wetlands > Peat ...
CAGCAATTGGGGCCTATCACTTCCTGCCTAAAAAACCTTCCTTAGCCAGTCATTTTGAAACCGATAATTCTAAATCTTTACAACTTTCCCTGTAATTTTGTCTCGCTTATATCGAACTCACGTTAAATTATAAAAGAGATCCGCATACTTTTCTGCATCATCATAATCGGTGAGCAACAAGTTTACCTGCATCAAATTGTAGTAAACACTTGATTTCGCATTTCTGAAAGAAAAGTTGGTGCGCTCGTATAATTTGGGAGGATAATGATTTAAAGAAGGATCATTTGTTAGTTGCAAAAGAGATTCCAGTTCGTTTACCTCTTTCACTAAATTATTTTGACAATAAATTACTGCGTAATTGTAGCGCGCAGTGAACAAAGCGTTTTTATCTGTGAGGTTTTGTGCCAATGAAATTGCCCTGGTTAAATAATAATTCATCGTATCAGGATTATTTAACTGTGACATTGCCTTAAATGTGTATGTAAAGGAAAGATTTTCTTTATCACCCGCTTTTATGCATAAACCTTCGCTGGTATTTATATATTTTTCAAGAGAATCTTTTTTTCCCCATTCAAGGTAAAGCAATATAGTTCCCACAAGGCTTTCGCGGTAGTACAAAGGTATGGTTGCGGCATTTTCACGTGCCTCCGAAAAAAGCTTTTCCGCATCTGCAAAATAATTTAAAGATTCTTTTGCCCGACCCCAACTCATCAATAAAACATGAACTCGGCGAACGTTTTCCGTAGCTTTTACTTTGGGAAGGTATTCAGTAAATATGCGATAGCTTTCCGGAATATTCGTTTTGGCAACGCTTTGCATCAGATCGCAAACTTGACGGAAACTTTTTTGGGTAATCGGTTCCGTTTTTAATTGATTCCATTCTTTGTTATCTACAATTTGAACCTTTGCCTGTCCGGAAACTTTACTATTCGTTATCCAGAAAAAAAAGAGATTTAAAAATAATAATTTCCACATTAGTAGAAAAGATTAGAAAGGAAAGGTAGTGAAATAGATAAAGAAAAATTATTATTTGGCAAAATAAAAAGAAGCTTTTCCCTGATTTTGTTTACTAAAAAACCAGGTAATAAAATCTATTTTTGCAAAATTAATTTTATAGTAAAGCAACAAATTTCCATGATTCTTATTCCTATATTTTTTTATAAAACAGGTTCTTTTATAAACATACTTCTATAATATTTCCTGTAAGCATATCCCAAAAATAAGTTGGGCACAATTAAAAAAACTCCCATCAACCAACCTGATGGAGCCAGAATAGTATGAAAGAGTAAAACGTTTAAACTAATTGGGAAAAGTACAACTGCGGAGAAGGGTGCGTAACGATTAATCAAAAGCGAGATTCCACCTAATATTTGTATTATTTTTTGCATCGGGTAAAAGTATCCCGCAGCTTTCAGCCCTGATTTAAAAGCCGCCGCATTACCAGTGTGGTGTGGTTGGTATGGAATAAAATGCAGGAAATAATCAAGGCCAAACACTAAATAAAGAAATCCTAAAAGAAGGCGAAAAACCAGTGTTGCATTTTTCATAACTTTCAAATCATTTTCCCGAAATTACAAACTAATATGAATAGGAATAATCTTTCTTCGTTGCCGGTTTCATCTTTCAATTTAAATCCAGTAAACGGACAAATTCCTCAGATTCTTATTTTGATAAATAAGAAAAAAAGTCAAAAATAATATTTTTAAAATACTTTAATTTTTCTCAACTACTTTACTTTCTACCTCGGTTGTATTTTCTCTTTCCATGTTTGAGAATGCATTAGCTGCAAACAACGTTTGTGTTGGATATGCAAATTCAATTTTTTCATTTTCAAAAACCTGCATTATTTCCAGGTAAATTTTTTGTTGCGCATCCATAAATAAATTATAATCCGGGCTTTCTATGTAATAAACTGTTTCAAAATTCAATTTGAAATCGCCAAAAGCTGAAAAATGGCTCCTGTCAAAGGTTGCATTCGCGGTGGCATCTATGATTGATTTGATAATTACAGGTATCTTTTTCATCTGTTCAGCAGTAGTTTGATAGGTTACGCCAATATTAAACACAACTCTTCGCCTCAGCATTTTCTTATAATTATGTACTCTTGAGTCCGTAAGGAATTTATTGGAACACACAATTTGTTCACCGCTGATCGCTCGTATTCTGGTTGTTTTAATTCCAACATATTCAACAGAACCTGTTACTTCACCGTCAACTATTATAAAGTCGCCTATTTCAAAAGGGCGGTCAAAGAATATTACAAAATAGCTGAAAAAATCACCCAGTACTGCCTGTGCTGCAAGCGCAACAGCTATGCCGCCTATTCCAAGGCCAGCAATAATTGTGGCCACATTAAATCCAAGGTTATTTATAAGAAATACAAGCCCTAATATCCAAATAATACCTTTTAAAATCATGATTAGGCTACGCGCTTGTTTCTTCTTAATCTCACTGTTTTCCTGCTTTTCAAGAAAAGAGAAAATAGAATAATGAATTGCAGAAGTTATGAGCTTTAAAATAAAATAAGTGATGATAAATAACTCAGCAACCTCTATAATATGCGTAGTATGCGTATTAAAAGTGAGATAATTTAATGCACCAAAGATGGCGGCGAAATATAAAAAAGGTATTATTGTGTTTTTGATGGCAAATACAATAAAGTCATCAAAAGTGGAAACTGTTTTTTGAGCCCACTTATTTAATTTTTTTACCACTGGGCCTTTTAAAATTTTGATGAGGCTGAATGACACCACGATAATAAAAAACGCTATTGCCCAATCTTTAAAAAGGTTTCCCAATAAAATTCTGTCCCAAAAATTCATGTTTATGTTTTAATTAAAAATTATTGCTTGTGCATAATGTAACAATTTTTATTTCAAATTCTTCACTTTTTTATTTTATAACATTTGCTTGATTGATTTTTCTTTTCTGAACTTAAAAAATTGTAACCAATTAGCCAATAGTAAGATTGATTAACAAATGTACTTATGAATTTATTCTCAGTAAACCAACAAATTCCTTTGATTCTTATTTTAAACAATTAGATAGGAGGAAGGTAATTTTCTTCACCGATTTTTTTTATTGCTCTAAAAAATTAAAAGTTTATTTTCGATACAAAAAATGCCTGGTATGAAAAAAATAATCTTTCTTTTTTTGCTTTCTGTCATTGTAATAAGAAATACCAGTGCACAAAGAATTCATTCAAGCTTTGATGGCTTTTGGAAATTTCATTACGGGGATGTGAGCAATGGTGAAAATGTAAATGATAACAGCCAGGGCTGGCGTGTGGTAAACCTTCCGCACGACTGGAGCATTGAAGACCTTCCCAATCAGGGTGATTCAGTTATCGGGCCTTTTTCTTCAAAAAGTGTTGGAGCCACTGCTACGGGATATACTGTAGGCGGTATCGGATGGTACCGCAAAGATTTCGAACTAAACAACACAACAAATGATGAGGTTACGATTTATTTTGATGGTGTTTATATGAATAGTGATGTTTTTATTAATGGGCACCACCTTGGAAACCATCCTTATGGCTACACGCCTTTCAGCTATAATCTCACTCCTTATTTAAAACCCAAAGGAGAAAAAAATATTCTTGCCGTACGTGTAAGCAATGAGGGTAAAAACAGCCGATGGTATAGTGGTTCAGGAATCTACCGGCATGTATGGCTCACCGTTATGCCAAAGATGCATTTGGCACAATGGGGTGTATACATTACCACTCCTGAAGTTAGCAGTAAAACTGCTACAATAAAAGTTCAAACAAAGCTTGTTAATGATGAGAATATTGAAAAGAAGGTAATACTTTGCACTACGATTTTTAATGCTTTAGATAAAAAGATTGCTGTAATAAAAAATGATATTACTGTCGAAGGCAAAAATACTTCAATGGCTGCTGGGGCAGGTGTAGTAGTGCAAAGTTTTAATGTTGATGATCCGAATCTTTGGTCACCGGAAAGCCCATATTTGTATCACACAGTATCAGAACTGCTGGTAAATAATAAAGTGATTGACCGTGTAACAAACAATTTTGGTATCCGCTCTATTGAAATTACTTCTGAAAAAGGGTTTCTTCTTAATGGCAAACCAATTTTACTGCGTGGCGGCTGTGTTCATCATGATAATGGCCCGCTTGGTGCTGCCACAATTGATGCAGCAGAGATAAGAAAAATACACCTCTTAAAAACATATGGATTTAATGCCGTTCGCACCAGCCACAATCCTCCTTCCCAACAATTTCTGGATGCGTGCGATAGTATTGGAATCATCGTTATTGATGAAGCATTTGACCAATGGGAGAGGGCAAAAAACCCGGAAGATTATCATCTTTATTTTGATACAAGCTGGCGAAAAGATATTGGTTCTATGGTTCAGCGCGACAGGAATCATCCTGCAGTTGTTTTCTGGAGTATAGGAAACGAAATCAATGAAAGGGCTGACGCATCCGGGCTTTCGATTGCAAAAAAATTGCGCGATGAAGTAAAATCATTTGACAGTACTCGCCCGGTAACAGAAGCCATTTGTTTTTTCTGGGACCATCCCGGCTATAAATGGGATACCACCGCGGCGGCATTCGCTTTACTTGACGTGGGAGGGTATAATTACATGTGGAATATGTATGCCTCCGATCATTTAAAATATCCTGAACGCATTATGATGGGTACAGAAAGTTTCCCAAAAGAAGCTTTTGAAAACTGGCAGCAGGTTAAAGAGCATCCTTATGTAATCGGTGATTTTGTTTGGACTGCCATTGATTATCTTGGTGAAACAGGAATAGGCCATTCGTCACTCGATAGTACACCCGGCTTTCAATTACAAAAATTTCCCTGGTTCAATTCATGGTGTGGGGATATTGATCTTATTGGCGGAAAAAAACCTCAATTGTATTACCGGGATGTAGTTTGGGGGATTAGCAAATTAGAAATGCTTGTTCATAAGCCCATTCCCGAAGGGCATACAGAGGCAGTTAGCGCCTGGGGATGGCCTGATGAAGTTCATTCCTTTACTTTTCCCGGAGATGAGGGCAAAAAGATGCAAGTACATGTATACACTTCTTATCCTTCAGTACGATTACTATTAAACAATAAAATAATTGGAGAACAAAATGTTTCTGAGGCAACCAAACTTACCGCAACATTCAGTGTTGCTTATCAACCAGGGATTCTTAAGGCAATTGCCCTGGATAACGGCGTTGCAGTTGATTCTGTAATATTGCAAACAGCAGGAAAGCCCGTAGGAATTAAACTGAATGCAGACCGCGTATTTATCAATGCTGATCGTAACGACCTTAGCTACGTTACAGCAGAAGTTGTTGATGCAAATGGGAACGTTGTTCCGGACGCAACTATTCCTTTACAGTTTAGTATTGAAGGTGCCGGAAAAATTATTGCAACCGCCAATGCTAATCCTTCTGATATGGAAAGTTTTCAGCAATCAAAACATAAAACCTTTCGGGGAAAATCTTTGATTATCGTACAACCAAAAGGTAAAGCTGGCACCATTAAATTAAAAGCAAATGGTGAAGGATTGAAAAGTGGGGAAGTAGTGATTAATACGAAATAATATTTGATGCATCCTGGTTCAATTAATGATCCAGTAAACAAAGAAATTACTGAGATTCTTATTTTGATAAAGATTCATTATGAGTTTGAATACCGGTTTCTCTTTACCGATTACTTGGATGATGTTAGCAAATCTTATATTAACCTGGATGTTTTGGCCCAGGCAAAGGGCCCAAAAGCAGTAGAAATGGCTTATAGAAAAGATGTCCCTTTTATTGAAGAGGGGCTCCCCAAGGGAGGCCCTTAGAGAAACGATTCTTATTTTTTTACAGGAATAAAGTTGGGGCTTGTCCTTGGCCAGGGTTCAAAAAAATAGCTGCTAATAATGGTTAATGGGTTGATTTTATTTCAATTGATTTTACAGTAAACCCACAAATAACTTCGATTTTTATTCTGACAATTTAATCATTTAATCCTTTTCCATTTAGAATTGGCTGTGTATATTTTTCAACCCTCAATTCACGTGTTTTGGATTGTTTAGGTTGAGAAAAATAGAGAAGGTAGCCTCTTTGCCTTCCAGGAGTTAAAGATTTAAAAGCCTTTTTTAAATCGGGATTTTCAATTAATTTCTTTTGAAACTCTTCAGGAATATTATATTCTTTCGTCTTTTTTAAATCCACTTTCAAACCAGCTTTTTCCACTTCTATGGCTTCATAAATATAAGCTTTGAGACTTGCTTTTAATGTAGTTATTTCTTTAAGGTTCGTAAACCTGGCCTGCCTTGCCGCCTGCACATTCTGTGTTTGTTGGATAAGAATTCCGTTGGCATCATTTAATAATGCACCTTTAAAAAATAATAACGCACAGTATTCTTTAAACCCATGTATTAAAACGATATTATTTTTTTGAAACGTATAACAAGGGCAACCCCACTTTAATTCTTCGGTGAGCCCACAATCGAGAATTACCTTTCTAAATTGCTCATATTCTTTTTGCCACTTTGAGGATTTATTAAAAAAGAAATCAACTTTAGGATTCATCATATTTATATTTTTTGATAAGAAATATTTTTTAAAAAATTATACTCTTAGTAAACCCCGGAACCCGCGTGCAGCGTAGTAAGATTCTGCTCCATTGTGGTAAGTAAAAACAGTATCATACCGGCGGTCACAAAAAATAGCATCACCCAATTTTCGAATATTCATGGGTGTTAGTACCCAACTCGATGTTTTTAAATCGAACTTCCCAAGTCGCTGCAAATTCCGGTATTGCTCTTCCGTTAAAAGCTCAATGCCCATTGCCTTAGCCATCCCAATGGCGCTCCCTTCCGGTTTGTTTTCCTTCCTGGATTCCAATGCTTCATCGTCATAACAAAGGCTTCTGCGCTCTTTAGGGCTTTCCGGGGAACAATCATAAAAAATATATTCGCCCGTCTTTTTATCATGGCTAATAACGTCAGGTTCACCTCCGGTTATTTCCATTTCATGTTTTTCCCGAAACGAATTTTCAAAGTGTTGAGTAATTCTTCATTTTGTTTCGGAGGCAGCTTCTTTTTTAAAATTGTATTCATTTTTTAAAATTAACTGAAATTATTTTTCTATCTGAAGGCCTGAAATACCAGGAAATTACAATTAGTATTAAAAGTAATGATGAGGGAAGTATTGCGGAGATTGAATCACCTACAGCAACATGTGAAAATATGGCTCCTGACATTATAAAGAAAAAGCCTGCATAAGCCCATTCTTTTATTAAAGGAAATTTAGGAATCAGTACCGCCACCACCCCCAGAATTTTCCAAATTCCAAGTATTGTCAAAAGATAAACAGGGTAACCCAAATGAGTGATCATGTCCATCCCTCCCTGTCCCGTTTTTCCTTTCAATAATTGCACGGCTCCGGTTGATACCATTCCTAAAGCAAGCCAAATGGTACCTATCCAATAAATGATTTTAGTTTTTTTTGCATTTGCCATCTTAAACTATTTTAGTTTGTTTACAATTTCCTGTAGCCTGTTATGCGCCATGTTAATGCCTTGCGCAAAAGGCAACTTCAACACCTGGTCTCTTTGTGCGATGGATTCATAAATTACGTGCATTTTGAGTTGGCTGGTAACGTCAGTTAACCGTTCGAATTCATACACTTCAAGTTGAACACCAAATGGCGTATTCCCCATCTCAAATGTGCGGGTGATTTTTCTGTTTGGAATAAATTCGTGAATTACACCGCTCGCCTCGAAGGCGGTATTTCCCTTCGGATCCTTTGTTTCAATTCGATAACTGCCGTATTTTTTACTTTCCAGTTTAAGCACTTTTGTTCCCATCCACTGTTCTACAATTTCAGGGACTTCATAAGCTTTAAAAAGTAACTCCAAAGGCAAATCAAATTCCCTTGTAATTACTAAATCCTGCTTGCCTTCTTCGGCATTAACTTTTGTTTTTTGTTCCATGTTATTGCTTTTTATATTTTTTCATTATGGTTTCTAATTTATTAAACCTGTCATCCCACATTTGCCGGAATGGCTCAATAAATTCAGCAACTTCTTTCATTTTTTTTGCATTGATGTGATAGGAAATTTCTCTTCCGTTTTGCTTTTGCTGAAGCAATTTGCATTCCGTAAGTATTTGCAGGTGTTTTGAAACTGTAGGACGGGCTGTGTCAAAGTTAGCGGCTATAGCGCCTGCTGTCATTGACTGTGAAGCCACTAATAAAAGTATTGCCCTTCGCGTTGGGTCGGCAATTGCCTGGAAAACGTCTCGCCTTAAATTCATTTATGTAGCTATTTGACTACAAATATATGTGTAGTTATTTAACTACACAAAATTTTTTTTGAAGAATTGAGTATTGCCAAAAAGGCCTTTCCGATCATAATCCAAAAAAGCTTTGGCTGATTTATGAAGATTATTCTCAAAACTAATTTTGAAAAATGGAAAGTTCAAAATTAAATAGTGGTTTTAAAAATGAATTGCGATATAGTAAACAAACAATTAAGGAAGATTTTTATTTTCAAAAAACTGAAAAAATAGAAACATTTTTTTCCATCAGAACAATTTGATTCCAACAGCTAAACTTAAAGAACCAAAATCTTCTTTGGTAGTTCTGTAACGGTTAAAAATATTGACGTATGAAAATTTTCCCATTATTTTTTGTGATTTTGAAAAGTAAAAACCAAAGGAAGGCTTTATTCCTAAATAAGTGTACCGGCCAATAAAAGAGGGCCCGCCCAAAAGAGAAAAATAAATGCTTGATTTTGGATGAAAAGATTCCCCGATAAAAATATTAGTCATTGATTTAAAACCATAATCAGTAGCCGGTATAGAGCCATTGGGATCTAATTTTAAAAGCTTATCACTTTCCAGGTAAAGATCGCTGGTAAATTCAAGTGTGGGCTTAAATTTTGAATGAGTATTGTAAAAAGCCTGTAAGCCTAATCCCGCGCCCCAAGGATTATTCCCAATTGTCCTGTCGTAAATGGTACTATTGAATTCTACTAAAAAATAACCTGATAATTTTCTTTTATTTTGGGCAAAATTTTGTGTTGTAATAAATAAAAATATAAATGCAATGCAGAGTTTTTTCATAAAGTAAAATAAAAAAAATGATTTGAAATTACTGCTCATTTATTCCAATTGTATTACTCTCAAACCTTCGGTAAATTATAACCATTGTGGTATTCTTTCATAAAATATTCTTTGTTCACTGATTCATCAGTGAATTTTTCTTTTGCAGCATCCCATACTAATTTCTTTCCGCTTCGGAAAGCAATATTTCCCATTTGGGCAACAGTGGCAACATTTGCTGCCGCCTGAACCGGGCAATGCAAATCTTCAAATTTTCTTGATTTTACAACGCTTACAAAATTCTCCCAATGTTTGTCAAGCCCGTTATCTACAGAAGGAGCAAAAGGCTTGCTCACTTTGTTCTTGCTTTGTTTTTCTTCAATCACTTCCCAACCTCCGCGATTCAAAATCAGTGTCCCATTATTTCCGATATAGGCAATTCCATGGTCGCGGTTATAAGGGCCGTTATCGATTCCCATTGCCGAATCCCAAACCATATTAAAATTGTCAAATTCATAAAGTGTGGTGAGTGTATCCGGCGTTTCTTCGTATAAATCGGGATAAGCAAAACGCCCACCCAAAGCTGAAATTGATTTTGGAATAGGCGAGTTCATCCCCATCAATCCATAATCTAATAAATGCACGCCCCAATCAGTCATCAGCCCGCCGGCATAATCCCAAAACCAACGAAAATTAAAATGGAAACGGCTTGAATTGAAAGGCCGTGTGGGCGCGGGCCCAAGCCATGTTTTATAATCTACTCCGGCCGGTGGCGCAGTATCGGGCACAACCGGGCCTGGTTTCATCCAGCCCTCGTAGCACCAAACTTTTACTGTCCTGATATTGCCAAGCACACCGGTTTTTACATAATCTACCGCGTCTTTAAAATGTTGCTGGCTTCGCTGCCATTGGCCTACTTGTACCGCCTTATTATATTTCTGTTGGGCCTGTATCATCGCCCTACATTCGCCAATAGAATTGCCAACCGGTTTTTCACAATAAACATCTTTTCCTACAGCACATGCTTCCATCATAATCATCGCGTGCCAATGATCCGGAGTTCCAATAATCACTGCGTCCACATCTTTATTGTCAAGTAATTGACGGTAATCACCATAAGTTTTTATTTTAGAAATATCAATATTCATTTTTGATAAATCATTTAATCTTTTGCTGATTACATTTTTATCAATGTCGCAAATGGCAACAAGGTTTACCCCAGGGATTTTTAATGCTGAAGTTGTATCCGCCCAGCCCATTCCGTTCACTCCAATTGCACCAATATTTAGCTGATCGCTGGGAGCTATTTTATTTTTAAAAATTGCAAAAGCCTTGTTATCAAACGAAGAAGCTAATAAGCCGCCACCAAGAACTACAGCGGAATTTTGTAAAAATTTTCTACGTGAACTCATTTTATTTATTTTTAGGTTGAGGAATGGGTTAATTAATATTTATCCAACAATTATATAAATATAATGAAACAATTGATAAAGAACTTTGTGAAAAAAAATAAACAAAAGAACAGCAGCATTTTAGTTGATATTTATTCGTATTTTAGTTTTTAAATAAGAAAATAAAACTTTTATTATGAGAAAAATAATGATGACTTTGCTGGTAGCTTTTATAGCGTATTCTTCAAATGCACAACTTTCAAATACCAAATGGAAAGGAACGCTGAATATACAGGGTGGTAGTATGGATGTGGATTTCAATTTTAGCAGTGATACTTTGGATATTATTAATACTTCAGAAAATCAAAGCCTGGAAACGATGAAATATACTGTGGCGGATTCAGTACTTTCTTTGCAAAAGCTTTATGGCAGCAGCTCCTGCGATACGGCAATCGGCAAATATAAATATGCAATTTCAGGTAATGAAATGACGGTTAGTTTAATTTCAGATGGTTGCAGCCAAAGGTCCGATGCAATTGGCACCATGAAATTAAAAAAGGAAGAATAAATGCGTTTAATTCAATGTTTTAATTGAAGAAATATTCTGCCAGACAGTAAAGCAATAAATAATGTGAATTCTTATTTACATTTTCATGTTGTAACAACTATGCTTATACGTAATAATTTTATTTATTTATAAGTTGTTTTAATGAATCCTATCGCTACGTATTTCCATGCTTTGCATCAATTCGGTTTCAAAAGTGATCCATTCTTTCCATCTTTTTCTTACTTTTTCTTTGGGCATATAAGTGTCAGCAAGATTAATAAACAAAGTATAATGTCCAGCTTCGCTTTCCATAAATTTGCGATAAAAACGCCTCATGTATTCGTCATCCAAACCTTCGCTCAATCTTTTGAAACGTTCGCAGCTCCTGGCTTCTATTAAAGCCATCGTTAATAAATGATCTAAAAACCTTTCCTCGGGGCTGCCTCCTTTTTTTTGAAAATCCAAAAGTTTATTTACATAGATATCTTTTCTTTGTTTACCCAATTTTAATCCGCGTTTATGCAATTCCGTTAGTACCTGCCGGAAATGCCCCCATTCCTCTGTTACAATTGGAGAAAGTTGAGTTAGCAGCTCTTCTTTATCACTGTATTTAGTAATCAATGAAATGCACGTTGTTGCCGCTTTTTGTTCGCACCAGGCATGGTCGGTTAAAATTTCTTCCAGCGAAAGGGAAGCCAGATTAATCCATCTCGGGTCAGTAACCAATTGCAAGCCCAGTATATTTTTTGTGTCTTGTGATAAAGATTCCATTTGTCAAAATTAACTAAATAGCCAATTTTCTATTTGATTAATTTTACAAAATGAAAGAATATTTTCTTGAAAAAAAATTAAACGAGAGAGAGCAAAATAATTCTTTGCGGTCTCTAAAAATAGTAGAAGAAAATTTTATAGACTTTTGTAGCAATGATTATCTCGGAATTGTAAAAAATAAATTGATTGAAAAAAAAGCCAATCATTGGCTTTCTCACGGAAGTGCAGGGTCGCGGCTACTTTCAGGCAATTATGAGTTAATAGAAGAAGTAGAAAAACTGGTTGCCGATTTTCATGAAGCTGAGGCCGGATTAATTTTTAATTCCGGTTATGATGCCAATACAGGATTGTTAAGTTGCGTTCAACAAAAAAATGATTTTATATTTTATGATCAGTTAAGCCATGCTTCCCTGCGGGATGGAATCAGGCTTTCTTATGCCACATCGTTTTCTTTTTTGCACAATAACATGGAAGACCTGGAAAAGAAATTAGAATCTGCCGAAACCAATCATCAAAAATTTGTGGTAACAGAAAGTGTTTTTTCTATGGATGGCGATTTTGCGCTTTTAAAAGAAATAAATGAATTATGCGAAAAGTACGATGCGGCACTCATTGTTGATGAAGCACATGCAACTGGAGTGGTTGGAGGAAAAGGAGAGGGGCTTGTTCAAAAATTAAATTTGCAGGAAAAATGTTTTGCCCGTATCCATACTTTTGGAAAAGCTTGCGGAGCGCATGGCGCTATTATTTTAGGTTCTGAAAAATTAAAAAAATACCTTATTAATTTTTCACGGCAATTTATTTACAGCACTTCACTTCCGCCTTCTTCTGTAGAAGCCATAAAAGTTTCCTACCAAACATTTCCTTCAATGGAGAAGGAAAGGGAACACCTAAATCAATTGGTAAATGTTTTTAAAACCCAGGAAGCAAAGTTCAAAATTCTAAAAAGTGAAACGCCGATTCAAATTGTAATTATCCCCGGAAATGAAGAAGTAAAAACGGTTGCAAAACTTTGCCAGCAAAATAAAATGGATATTCGGCCAATTCTTTATCCTACAGTTCCCAAAGGGCAGGAGAGGTTAAGAATTGTCTTGCACGCTTTTAATTCGATTGAGGAAGTAAATAGGATTATTGATATTTTAAGAAAATAAAACGAAGTGTTTCAAAATACCAATTACCCAATATTTTTTTATTATAAGTATTCTAATATTGAAAATCAAAATATTCCGATTACATGAAAAGAGAATAAAAGGTAGGAAGCTTAATAAAAAAAGGGCAACTTTTGGTTGCCCTTTGCATTGCATTGAAATATCGATTTTAGCCGATTAATTTCACATTAACGGCATTCATTCCTTTTTTGCCATTTTGCAAGTCGAATTCTACTTTGTCGTTTTCCTTGATTTCATCAATCAGTCCGCTTGCATGCACAAATGTTTCTTTTGAAGAATCATCGTGTTTGATAAAACCGAATCCTTTTTCAGAATTGAAAAATTTAACGGTCCCTGTGTTTTTGTTGTCCATTGTATTGTTGTGTTTATAAAAAATTAACGGCAAATATAGTCTTTATTAATATAAACGTACTTCCTCATTTAGTTTTTTAAACTTAATTAACTTTTCGGGAAATACGTTTTACCTCTGAGTGTTTAGGTTTGAATCTTTTTCTGTCTTTTTTATTCTATCCCAAAAAGTAAAATACAGCCCAAAGTTGTACTTATAGTATTTATGATGCATTGAATGGTGGGTAGCCCCAATCACCCATTTTCCCCAGGTATGGAATGAGTTTTTGGGATAAATTTCAATATCGAGGTGATTGATCACACTGCTAATGCTCATGATAACCAGGAGAAAAATGATGACAAAATAGTGTATAGGGACGAACATCAAAACAAGTGGTAAAAAGATTGCTTGCAATAAACCTTCTATAGGATGAAATGAAAAAGCAGTAAATGGAGAAGCAATATGGCTATCATGATGTATTTTATGAACTATTTTAAAAACTGCTGGAATATGCATCCAGCGATGGATCCAGTAGTAATAGGTTTCCTGCAAAAGCATATAAATCAAAAGGCTTACAGGTAGGTACCACCAACCAAACAAATCAATTTTTGTATAGACCTTTGTATAGCCTTTTTGCCAAAGAATTACCGTTATAGCACCGGCTACCGCAAAAATCAAAGAGCTGATTAAACTGTATTTAATTTCTTTTTTAAATTGCCCACTCTTATATTCTTTTTTGTTTATTTTCCTTGCTGCGTATTTGTTACGAAACCAGATATAAAAAATAAAATAGAATATTCCAGCAACTAAAAAATACCTGGCAGTAATCACCAGGAAAAAAAGAGCCGTAAGCAACAACGGCCAATAGCCAGATGTAAAATCAGGTAAATTCATTATTGTAAAATAAAGAAATAAAATGTGAATGGAAAGGGAAAAGTAGCGGCTGCAGGTAAGTGATTTGAAATTAATTATATTATATTGGGAAGATTAAAATCAATTTTAATTTTTAAGTTTTTGCTTCTAAAGTGATGAAATATAACAAATTAAAACTTGTGAAATAATCAAAATAAATGCATTCCAAATTCGTTTGGGATATTCAATTAAAAATAGTTTCTAAAAAACGTTATGAGCCATAAATTTTTTTTCCTTGCATTATTATTTGTATTCTTTTGTTCATCCACATTTGCACAAACCCAAAAAGGCAACTTTGATTTGTCTGGGAAAACCGGGCTTAATTTCCTGTTTTCATCGGGCACCAGCGGTACAGACAGTATCCAGGCTACTAAAACAAAAAGCAACGAATACGATTTTACAGCCGGCGCTGGATATTTTATAATTAATAATTTAAGTGTTGGTGTTTCCGGAAACTATTCATACAATTATTCTAAGATAGAAACCAGTAATTATATAAATAACACCACACAAAACATAACAGAAGCTTTGACAATTGTTCCGCAAATACAATATTATGTTCCAGTAGAAGGAAAATTAAAGCCTACCGCTGCTATTGGTGTAGGCTATACCTGGTTGCAGGAAAGAGATTCCAGAGTAACTGAAAATTACAATAAAGTTTATTCCCTATCAGGACCGTCCTTTTATGGGGTTTTGGGAGTATCTTACTTTATCACAAAATCGGTTTCTTTTGATTTAGGTTTTCAATATTCTCACATGAAATTAAAAGATAAAATGGGTTCGGATCAAATCCAAAAGCAAAACCAATTGGCCGCAACGATGGGAATCTCGGTATTTTTATAAACAGGAACCCGAATATTAAAGCATCATTTAGGGAAAAAAATCTACATGGTGTTTCTTAAAATTGATCCTGTGGAATATCGTCATTATCCCCACCAAGGCTATAATCATTATTTTCTTCATCTTCTTCACCAATATTTTCATCTGCATCATCCAACTCTTCTCCCGGAATATCCAAATCAGAAGGTGAAATATTATTTTTAAAACTATCCTCATTTAACTCATTTCCGTCATCATCCCGATTATCCAACGCAGCTTCACGAAGGTTTTCATCATCGCCGGGCATATCAGCAAAAGTTCTTCCCAGTGTTTCCCTCTCTTCTTCAGAAACGTTTGAATCGGGGCTGTTAATTATTTCATCATCAAGATTTTCATCAAAAGCTTCGGATCCTTCTTCATCAGCAGAAGAAATGGTAGTGCCTGCTAATATTCCCAATGGAGCTGGCGTAAAATCTTCCTGCCCCCGGATTTCATGAGCATCGGGAATATTCACTGCCTTCTGAACAATATTTAATTCTTCCCGGTCATGTGGGGAATCTATTTCATCAGATAATTCATCTTTTCCCGGATTTTTTTCATTTTGTTGCATAATAAATTTTTATTTTTTCAACAGAAAATATAGTGCCAGTAATACGTACAGGTTTATTTTAAAAATCTTCACATAATTTTTTTGTTATTTAAGTATAACGGCCTACTTTTGCACTCCCAAAATAAATTTGGATAAAAAAAGTTCTTTAAAATGTCTCAAAGAATCAGGATAAAACTTCAGTCTTACGACCACAACCTGGTAGATAAATCTGCCGAGAAGATCGTTAAGACCGTACGCAGTACAGGTGCAGTAGTTACAGGGCCTATCCCTTTACCTACTCATAAGAAAATATTTACCGTATTGCGTTCTCCGCACGTTAATAAAAAAGCGCGTGAACAGTTTCAACTTTGTACGCACAAGCGTTTGTTGGATATCTATACCAGCAGTTCAAGGACTGTTGATGCACTTTCAAAACTGGATTTGCCATCAGGTGTTGATGTTGAGATTAAAGCATAAAGCCCCTTCCCGGCCTTCCCCCAAGGGAGGAAGGAGAAGAAAAGTTCTTATATAAAATTGTAACACTCATCTATCTGCCATGTGGATAGCGCTGGGTATAATAAAATAGAAATGAAAAGTATTATTGGAAAAAAAGTTGGCATGACCAGCATTTTCGATACTAATGGCAGGCAGACCGCCGTGACCATTATTGAAGCAGGGCCATGTGTGGTAACACAAAAGAAAACCATAGAAACTGACGGCTATAATGCAGTTCAGATTGCTTTCGGAGATAAAAAAGAAAAGCACACCCTCCTCTCAGAAAAAAACCACTTTGCCAAAGCAAATACCCCGGCAAAAAAATTCGTAAAAGAAATCCGCGATAGCGAAACAGATAAAAATGTTGGCGACACCATCAGTGTTGACATATTTGCCGAAGGCGATAAAATATCTGTTGTAGGTACCACCAAAGGAAAAGGTTTCCAGGGTGTTGTAAAGCGTCATGGCTTTCATGGTGTGGGTGAGCAATCTCACGGACAGCATGACAGGTCAAGGGCTCCTGGTTCAATTGGTGGATCTTCTTATCCTGCAAGAGTATTTAAGGGCATGCGCATGGCAGGCCGCATGGGAAATGATAAAGTACAGATGAAAGGCCTTAAGGTTGTAAAAATTTTCCCAGAAAAAAACTATTTATTAATCAGCGGTTCGGTTCCCGGCCATAACGGTTCAATCGTTTTAATCCAGAAATAATATGCAATTAGATATAATCAACACAGAAGGAAAAAAGACTGGCAGAACGATTGATTTGCCTGATGAGATATTTAGTGCTGAGCCTCACAGCCATGCAATCTGGCTTTCGGTAAAACAATATTTATCAGCGCAACGCCAGGGAACTCATAAAGTGAAGACCCGTGCAGAAGCTCAAGGATCTTCCAAAAAACTTCATAAGCAAAAAGGGACTGGTGGAAGCCGTAAGGGAAACCTTCGGAACCCTTTATATAAAGGTGGTGGTACTGTTTTCGGCCCAAAACCACATGGATATGATATTAAGGTGAACCGTAAAGTGAAAGACCTCGCTAAGATAGGCGCCCTGAGTGCTAAAGCAAAAGAAAATAAAATCATTGTTGTTGAAGATGATATTATGAAAGTTGAAAAGCCTGCAACCAAAGATTTTAACCAGGTTTTTTTGAATATTACCCCTGAAAGCAGAAAATCATTATTTATAATGATTGATTATAATGAAAATGTTTATAAAAGCTTTCGGAACATTCCTACAATTTGCGGCTGCCTGTTAGGAGATATTAACGCCTATGATATTGTAAATGCAGATACCGTTGTGTTTACCGAAGGTGCAGCTAAAATATTTTTAGAAGAAACAGAAGAAGAATCTAAAGCAACAAAAAATAAAGAAGCTGCCGAAGCTTAAATAAAAAATAGATCATGAAATCATCAGATGTTTTAATAAAGCCGGTTTTATCAGAAAAAGTAAACCGCCTTTCCGAAAAATACAATCGTTACACCTTTATGGTAAACAGAAAGGCTAATAAACTTGAAATTAAAAAGGCGGTAGAAGAGTTTTATGGTATTACAGTGGAAGATGTCAATACTTTGAATATGCCCTCTAAAGTGAAGCAGCGTAATACGAAAGCTGGATTATTAACGGGTAGGAAGCCTGCTAAAAAGAAAGCGATTGTAACAGTTGCGGAAGGAGACACTATTGATTTATATGACAATATATAATTAGAAATCAGGAATTAAACTTTTGGAATTATTAATTCCGAAAAGTTATCAGAAATAAAATAAAAAATCATGGCTTTAAGAAAATACAAACCAACTACCGCAGGAACCCGCTGGAGGATTGGCAATGCTTACTCAGAAGTAACAACCAATGTACCTGAAAAAAGCCTGGTAGAAATGGTGCATCATACCGCCGGGCGTAATTCCCAGGGCCGCAGGAGTATGCGTTATTTAGGTGGTGGGCACAAAAAAATGTACCGTATAGTTGATTTTAAAAGAGATAAAAAAGATATAGCCGCAACTGTAAAAACAATTGAGTACGATCCAAACCGTAGTGCCTTTATTGCTTTGGTAATTTTTGTTGATGGCGAAAAAAGATACATAATCGCTCCCCAGGGTTTACAAGTTGGCGCTACTATCATAAGTGGAGATGCTGCCGCGCCTGAATTGGGAAATGCATTGCAACTGAAGAATATGCCTCTCGGTACTGTTGTTCACAATATTGAAATGCAACCCGGCCAGGGAGGAAAACTTGCAAGAAGCGCTGGATCTTCAGCGCAGCTGGCAAACAAAGAAGAAAAGTATGCGATCTTAAAAATGCCGAGTGGCGAATTAAGAAAAATATTGATTAACTGTTATGCAACTGTAGGTGTAGTTTCTAATAGCGACCATAGCTTGGAAAGCAAAGGAAAAGCAGGAAGAAACAGGTGGAAAGGAATCAGGCCCAGGACAAGAGGCGTAGCAATGAACCCGGTTGATCATCCAATGGGTGGTGGTGAAGGTAAAGCTTCAGGAGGGCATCCGCGTAGCAGAACCAATAAGTACGCAAAAGGCGAGATCACACGTACACGCGGAAAAGGCTCTGATAAAATGATTATCCAAAGAAGAAACGGTAAGAAGTTACCTAATAAATAAAGCAAAATGCTTAAGGCAAAATGCTAAAAGCAAAAAGAAGATTTTAAATCGTACATCGTACATTAAACATCGAACATAAATTATGGCTCGTTCAATTAAAAAAGGCCCTTACGTAGAAGCAAAACTTGAAGATAAAGTGCTTGCTATCAACGGAGGAAATGCAAAAAAAGGTGTTTTAAAAACATGGTCGCGCAGGTCAACAATTACGCCTGACTTTGTGGGCCACACTTTTGCAGTACATAATGGTAACAAATTTATTCCTGTATATGTAACTGAGTTTATGGTAGGCCATAAATTGGGAGAGTTTGCACCAACAAGAAATTTTAAAGGTCATTCTAGTAAAAAGATTGCATAAAATAATTGATAATTGAGTTGACAGTAAACCAACTTTTATTACCGATTTTGAAATAAAAAAATATGGAAGCAGTAGCAAAACTTAATAATTATCCGACATCACCTCGTAAAATGCGTTTGTTGGCTGATTTGATCCGTGGGCTGGAAGTAGAAAAGGCGTTAGGAATTTTACAATTCAATCCCAAGCATCCGGCAGTGCCCATGTATAAATTACTAAAGAGCGCCATCAATAACTGGGAACAAAAAAATGCAGACGAAAAAGTAGAAGATGCAGGCCTGATTGTAAAAACAATTATGGTGGATTGTGGAAGAGTAATCAAAAGAATGCGCCCAGCTCCGCAAGGACGAGGCTACCGTATTCGTAAACGCAGCAACCATGTTACCCTTATTGTAGATAGCAGGTTTGAAAAAAATGATGGAAATACTACAACTAAGACTAAAAAAGTTGAAGCTTCTCCGGTTGAAGAAAAAGTAGTTACAGAAAAAGCGAAGAAAACTGTTGCTAACAAAGCAGAAGCTAAACCCGCAGCTAAAGCTCCGAAAGCTAAAGCAAAACCTGAAGCAGCGAAAACAGAAAAGAAAAAAACAGAAAAAGCAGAAAAAAAATCAACAAAATAAAAACCGAATAATGGGTCAAAAAACAAATCCGATTGGAGCCAGGTTAGGAATCATCCGTGGATGGGACAGTAACTGGTTTGCAAGTCCAAAAGATTATGGTAAAAAATTGATTGAGGACGACAAGATCAGGACGTACCTGAATGCTCGTATCAATAAAGGAGGAATTTCAAAAATTGTAATTGAGCGTACGTTAAATAAATTGATTGTAACCATTCATACTTCAAAGCCAGGAATTATTATCGGAAAAGGTGGAGGAGAAGTGGACCGTATTAAAGAAGAACTTAAAAAACTCACCGGTAAGGAAGATGTTCAGATAAACATTTTGGAAATACGCCGGCCTGAGCTGGATGCAGCAATAGTTGCAGACACCATTGCCAAACAAATTGAAAATCGTATTAATTACAAAAGAGCAATTAAAATGTCAATTGCTTCTGCATTAAGAATGGGCGCAGAAGGAATTAAAGTGAGAGTAGGTGGCCGTTTGGGCGGTGCAGAAATTGCGCGTAGCGAAGAAATAAAACAAGGCCGTACGCCATTGCATACTTTAAGAATGGATATAGATTATTCAAGCATTTTTGCACAAACGGTTTATGGAAAAATAGGAATTAAGGTGTGGATTTGTAAAGGTGAAGTTCTTGCAAAAAGAGATTTGAACCCGAATATTATCGCTGGTGGCGGCAAGAATGAACATGAAGGCCACGATAGGAGAGGTGGTTTTAGTGATAGAAGAGACCGCGGTGATAGAAGAGGAGGAGGTGGTGGAGACAGAGATAGAAGAGGTGGAGGCGGAAGAAGATAAATATTAGATAAAGAAATTAAGAAAATTTTACTGGCCGTAAGGACAGTAAACAAACAAAAAACAACAAATTATGTTACAGCCAAAAAGATCGAAGCACAGGAAGATGCAGAAAGGCCGTATGAAAGGCAATACAAAACGTGGCGATACCATTTCTTTTGGAACTTTTGGATTAAAGTCGCTGGATTCTGTTTGGTTAACCAACAGGCAAATTGAATCGGCAAGGCAGGCATTAACACGCCATATGAAACGTGAAGGAAATGTATGGATCCGGATTTTCCCTGATAAACCAATTACTAAGAAGCCTGCAGAGGTGAGGATGGGTAAAGGTAAAGGTAACCCTGAATATTGGGCAGCAGTAGTGCAACCAGGAAGGATCATTTTTGAGGCAGATGGAGTTTCACTCCAGGTAGCAAAAGAAGCCTTTGAACTGGCTGCTCAGAAACTTCCGATTCAAACAAAATTTGTAGTAAGCAGGGATTATTCAGCTTAATCAGTGATTAAATAAAAAAGAAAATGTCAAACAGAAACGATTTCGTAAACAGCCTGAAAACAATGACTGACAAGGATCTCGAGGCGAGGATTAAAGAAGACGAGTTGCGGATAAAAAAATTAAAATTTGCTCATGCGGTTTCTCCACTTGAAAACCCGATGACTATACGTGGCGTAAGAAAGGACCTTGCCCGCACGAAAACTGAATTACGAAAAAAAAAATTAATTAGCTGATTAGCCGATTAGCTAATTAGCCAATGTGCGAATGATTGCTTTAATTAGCAGATTAGCACATTAGCACATTATCAAATTAAACAAAATGTCTGAAAGAAATTTAAGAAAAGTAAGGGTTGGCGTGGTTTCCAGTAATAAAATGGATAAATCCATCACCGTAAAAGTGGAGAGGAAAGTAAAACATCCGCTCTATGGAAAATTCGTGAAAAAAACAACAGGCTTTCATGCACACGATGAAAAGAACGAATGTAATATTGGTGATTTGGTGAAAATAATGGAAACTCGCCCCATGAGCAAAACAAAGCGTTGGAGATTGATAGAAGTGGTAGAAAAAGTAAAATAAAAAAGCCTTTAACTATTAGCAGTGAACTAATAGATGGAGTAATATAAAATTTAAGTATAATCAGCCAAAAGCTAAAAGCTAAGGCAAAAAGCTAAAAAAATGATACAGCAAGAAAGCAGGCTAAATGTAGCTGATAACAGCGGTGCAAAAGAAGTGTTGTGTATAAGAGTGCTCGGAAATTCCGGCCAGGATTATGCTCATGTTGGCGACAAAATAGTAGTAACTGTAAAAGATGCTATTCCATCAGGCGGTATAAAAAAAGGTACTGTAAGTAAAGCTGTTATTGTGCGCACTAAAAATAAGCTTCGCCGTAAAGATGGTTCTTACATCCGTTTTGACGATAATGCTGTAGTGCTTTTAAATGCAGCAGACGATCCCAGGGGAACAAGGATTTTCGGGCCAGTAGCCCGCGAATTACGCGACAAAGGATATATGAAAATCATATCGCTCGCACCCGAAGTATTGTAATTATAATTGTATCTTTGCACCCCTTAAAAAAAGGGTATTTAATAAGTAATTAATCAAGACAAATATTTGTCAAAAATGAAGACAAGATTTAAACCAAAGTTCAAC
>Ga0207933_1001094_pt1 | contig 22085 bp, 30 predicted proteins | sample NGESurdeep092012_4_FD_184488 | JGI IMG/M metagenome (GOLD analysis project Ga0207933, IMG submission 184488) | Arctic peat soil microbial communities from Barrow, Alaska - NGEE Surface sample F53-3 deep-092012 (SPAdes) | ecosystem: Environmental > Terrestrial > Soil > Wetlands > Peat ...
AACGATCTCATCTCCGACGACTTTGTCCGGGAGGCTGGCCAGCCTCCCGGACAAACCGACAAGCGGATTCTCCCCAACTCACCGGTCAAGTCCAAGATACAAGTCCTAAGCATTGAACATTTTACCTGCGCCTCTGCGCCTCTGCGGTTCAAAGCTAAACATTAAACTTGAACAGCAGCACGTCGCTGTCTTTCACGACGTATTCCTTGCCTTCCACCCGATACAAACCTTTTTTTCGCGCGGCAAGGTCTTTTATTGAGGCTCGCTCAATAGGGTTACATGCTGCATTTCGGGAAATGCCCGTTGTTGAAGACGAAAATCACAAGCCGAATGTAACCCTATTATGTGAGTCTCAATATGTAACGCGCTCTTGCAACGAAAGACGACTGGTGTAATCTTCCAATATGTCAAATGAACAATTGCTCTCGCGCATTACCATTGAGCCGGGAAAATGCGGCGGACGACCGTGCGTCCGCAGCATGAGGATTCGCGTGTCCGACGTTTTGGAATTATTGGGCGCCGGGGCGTCTTACGAGGAAATCCTAAAGGATTATCCCGACCTTGAGCGCGACGACATTCTCGCCGCCATCGAATACGCCGCGCATCAGACGGATCATGTTGTTCTGCAAACAGCGTGAAATTTCTGGTGGACCATCAACTGCCGCCCGCCTTGGCGGAATTTCTTGGCGGCCTCGGCCACGAAAGCCGGCACGTCCGCGAGATTGGCTTGAAAAGCGACGATGATTTGACGATTTGGAAATTTGCAGTGGCAAATGATTTTGCTCTTATCAGCAAAGATCAGGATTTTTTCGATCTCGCCAGCCGTCCGAATGAAAAAGGCAGGTTGATTTGGGTTCGGCTGGGCAATTGCCGGAATCAGCCGTTGCTGCAAGTGTTTGAAAAATTTCTGCCGCAGATTTTGCAATCATTCGACGAAGGCGGCCACATTATTGAAATCCGTTAATTTTCATTTAGCATTTCTGCGGTTCAAAAACTAAACATTGAACTTGAACAGCAGCACGTCGCCGTCTTTCACGATGTATTCCTTGCCTCTTGCCGGAATGAATGAAGGGTTGTAATTTATTTTCATGTTCGCACAAGCCATAGTTGGCGGGAAATGGATCCGGTTCCGGCTCTCGCCGGAGCTGGCGAAATGCCGCAAGCGCAACTTCGGAAAGACGATGACGGATCAGGAAGCGATTGATTTCGTCGAAGAGAAACGACGCGAACTCGCGTTGCGTCGCGCCAAACCTTACCTAGCGAGCCGTTCTTGACACTTGCGTGCTGCCGGAAGTTCAAAAGCTGTTGAAACGCTTCGCCTGAAAATTATTTGTCCAACGGAATTTACTTTTGAATTTTTCATGTCCTTTCGTGTCTATTCGTGGTTAGCTTTCTGAAAATGAAACTGTCGCTTTTGACGATTTTGCTCGGCGTGGGCATGGGTTTGCCGCAGGTCTATGGCCTGATGAACCCGGCCGGGCTGGCGGCCGCCGCGCGCAAATTTCCGCGCAACCTGCCCGCCGGCGTCTTTCTCATGCTGCTCGGCACGGCGTGGTTTTTGTGGAACGTCAACAATGAGCCTATCGCGGATTTTTCAGTCTTCAAGCCTTACATGATGGCCGCGTTCGCCGCCGTCGGGATTCTGTCGTGCTTCTTCGTGCAGGATTTTCTGGCCGTGCGCGGCCTCGCCGTCGTCTTTTTGCTGCTGGCGAAACTGATGCTCGACACCGGACGGCCGCACCTGGGCGAATCAAACTGGGTTCTGATGATTCAAGGCTGGGCGTATGTTTTCATCATCCTGGGAATGTGGTTCACGGTGACGCCGTGGAAATTGCGCGACTTCATAGATTGGGCGACGGCAAGCGCGGGGCGCGTGAGGATTCTCTGCCTGATCCGCCTGGGATTCGCGGCGTGCGTCGTTGATATCGGGCTGACCGCTTTTCGCGCGATGTGAACGTTTTTTTATCCACCGTTCAAAAGAAAAAAACGTCCGATTCAAAATCTTCCAAGGCCGCGCTTGAAACATTTTTCAATTCGTCGTCCTGCCACGATTTGAAGTTGCAGATTTGCGAAATTGGCAGAAGGTTTTGGGCGCGCGCCTACGTTGACGGCAACGGCGGAAACATCGCCATCCGCGTTGGCCACATTGCAAGACAACGCTTGTCGCAATGAGTTGACATCTCAATTTTCCGAAAATACGACCGTCGGTTTCAATTTACCAAAGACTGCAAACTGGGCCGCCGTTTCGATTCACAATTTCCCCTTCGTGCTTGGCAACTGGCCGGCGATGCGCGGGTCGTGCCGGCGCGCGGCGTCCACCGCGCGCGCGAACGCCTTGAACAGCGCCTCGACGATGTGATGCGGCTCGTCGCCGTAAAGCAGTTCGAGATGCAGATTGCAGCGCGCCTCGTTCGCGAAGCCCTGGAAAAATTCGCGCGCAAGCCCGAACCGGAATGCGCTCGACGCATCCTGATTTTTTTCGGCGTCGGAAATTTTCTTATGCGAAAATTCGTCCAATCCGCGCCAGACCAAATGCGGCCGTCCGCCAAAATCCACGACACAGCGCGCGAGACATTCGTCCATCGGCACGTAAGCCTCGCCGGTGAACGGATTTTTGGGATGAAAGCCGTGGCCGTAGCGACGGATTCCTTTTTTATCGCCGAGTGCGGTGGCGAAGGCCTGTCCAAGCGCAATGCCACAATCTTCGACGGTGTGGTGCGCGTCCACTTCCAGGTCGCCGTTGCATTTCAATCGCAAATCAATCACGGCGTGTTTGGCGAACAGCGTGATCATGTGGTCAAAAAACGGGATGCCGGTTTTGACGGAGGATTTGCCCTTGCCGTCGAGATTGAGGCTGACGGAAATTTTCGTTTCGTTCGTGTTGCGCGAGATTTTTGTCTGACGTGCTTTCATTGCGGCCATTGAATCAAATCGGCGTGGGAAAAACAAAGCGCAATCTTGATTTTGTAGGAGCCGAGGTGACGAGGCTCATTCTTTGAGTTGAAATTGATCAGAGCCTTCTTACGTCGGCTCCTACAAAATTCATTGCAGATGCCCGGCTCCCTTTTGCTTGAGCGCATCAATGTGTTTTTGCACGGAATCCGGTTCGGGCGAGGCGAGCGTGGCCTGTTCCCAGCGGGCGATGGCGGCGTCAAGGTTGCCGGCTTTTTCCTCGAGCTGCGCGAGGCTTGTCTGGAGCTGCTCGAACATGAACCGGCTGTCGAAGTTTGCAATGGTCATCGCGAGCCGTTCGGATTGCGAGACGCCCGGCTCCTGGCGCGCCCAGCTTCGCAGAGCGGCTTCCCAGATGTTTCGCGCCTGCGCGGTGTTGTGATAATCTTCAAAATAAATGCGGCCCAGTTCAAACAGGAGCTGCGCGTTGTCGGGATTGTTTCGCAGGCCGTCGCGCAACACCTGCTCGGCTGCGCCAACCTGCTTCAGCCGCGTCAGCCAGAACGCGGTGACGACGTAGGTTCGGACGTCTTCGGGATCAAGTTCGGCGGAAAGTTTCAGCCAAGGCAGGATTTCCTCGACTGCGTGGCTTTTGCTCAAGTCATCCGCCGGGCCGCCCGTGTCCAGATGCGTGTGGCGGTTGGGGATGAAATTGCGGCCAAAGGCGTCAATCCAGTCGCGCGTCGGCCCCATGAAGCTGGTCTCTTCGCCTTGATTGCGGCTGGCGACATCGCCGGTGTCCTCGGCAATGTGCGGCGTCTCGAACGCGGAGGTGTTGTCGAAAATCGTCGGGTAATAGCCGCTGTGATAATAGGCGTCGGCCTCGACAAAGGCGCTATTCGCAAAGATGCGGCTGCTGTCGCCGAGCAGCAAACTGAAGAAATTGTCCGACTGGTGCCGGCTATTTTCATACGATTGAAACTGCGGCTGCAAGTTCGCGGCCACGCCAAAACAAAAAATCAGCAGCGCGATGATCAGCAGGGAAAGTGTTCGCGCGGAATTCATTTTTCAATTCACGGCTTTGCGGCGGAAAACGAGGCACGCGGCGGCGAGAAAGATTGCAGCGTAAGCCAGCAGATAAAGCGTGGCGAGGCCGACAAAATTCCAGCCGATCATCGGCCAGTCGTGGACGATCAAATTCCTCATTCCAAACGCCCATTCCAGATGCGGGATGGCAAAATAAAGCACATAAACAAGAGAACGGAGCGGCTCGTGCATTTTTAGCGCAACCTCGTCCAGGTATCTGCCGACGCATAAAATCATCGTGACGAGGACGAAGCAGATCGTGGCATTGGAAGACGGCGCGGCGAAAACGAGCGAGCCGAGCAGCGTCATCGCAATCACAACGCCGAGCACCATCCAGTGCAGAAACGCGGCCTGGAAATAATTGAGCAGCGGCCATGCGTGTTCGCGGCTTGCGGCGAGCACGCCAAAGAAGGCGTAAAAGCAGACCAGCACAAGGCCGCAGGCGAGCCAGCAGCCGAGGAATTTTCCGAAAATCAACTGCGTCCGCGTCAGCGGCTTGGCGAGCAGCGGAAGCAGGGTGCGCTGTTCGCGTTCCGCCGGAATCTGCCGCGCGGTCGTCGTGATGGCGATGACGAGTGACGAAATCCAGATGAGCAGCAGGCAAAGCGCCTTGATGTAACGGATGATTTCAGTGTCGTTGTAAATGTTGACCGAGGCCATGACGACGCAGATGACGATGGTGAGAATGAACAGGACGTAAAAATCTTTGCGGCGATACAATTCCTTGATGACGACGCCGGCCAATGCGAAAACAGTTCTCATGCGGGTTGCGGTTTGTAGCCGATGACTTCCAGAAACGCCTTTTCCAGGCTCGGATGTTGCGCGACGATTTCACCGACAGTGCCAATCGCCTTCAATTCGCCTTCGTTGATGATGGCTACGCGGTCGCAGACGGTCTCAACTTCGCCCAATTCGTGCGACGCGAAGAAAACAGTTTTGCCTTCGTTTTTGAGGCGTTGAATAATTTCGCGGACTTTCATGCGCCCGACGGGATCGAGGCCGCTGGTCGGTTCGTCGAGGACGAGCAAATCGGGATTGTTGATGAGCGCCTGCGCGAGGCCGACGCGTTGCTGCATTCCTTTCGAGTAAGTTTTGATCTGGCGTTTGCTTGCGTGTTCGAGTTCGACGAGCTTGAGCAAATTTTCGATTCGTCTGTCCGTTTCACTTCGCGACAGCCCAAAAATTTTTGCGTAAAAACGGAGCAGTTCCTCGGCGGAAAGGAATTTGTAATAATAAGTCATTTCCGGCAAATAGCCGATGCGCTGTCGCGCGATGGGCTGGCGCACGTCAATGCCAAAAAGCCCCGCTGCGCCACTTGTGGGCTGAACGAAGCCTAGCAGGACGTTGATGGTGGTGGTTTTGCCCGCGCCGTTTGGACCGAGAAAGCCGAAGACTTCGCCGGCGCTGACTTCGAGGTCAAGTCCGCGCAGCGCGATTTTCGGTGCCTGCCGAAATTCGCGGCTCTTGAATTCCACCCGCAATTTTTCCGTTTTCAGGATGACGCTCATGTCCAGATGAAACGGTTGTTAAGCACGGTCATTTGTTCTAATTCAAATGACTGTAAAAGTCAATCGCCTCATTTTGAAGCAAAAAGACCCGAAGCGATTGCGCTTCGGGTCTCTGTATAAACCGAAACCCTTATGGCAGGAAGTGTCCTGGCGTCAGGCTGGAGAGACTGCAGCTTATTTGCTTAGTATCGCCGACATTACCGTATGTATAAGTGCCGCCCGCCGGGCAGCCGGGAATGCTGCTGGCCGAGTTCAGCTTGATGTAGCCGGAGATGACTGTCGCATTGGCCGTCGCGCCGGTGGATTGGCCAGCTTCCAGCGCCCATTCATTGATGGCGGCATCAATCTGGCGCAGGTTGTTGATGCAGGCGTTGGCCTGCGCCGTGGCGCGGGCTTTGATGAAGTTGGGAATCGCGATCGCGGCCAGCAGGCCGATGATGGCCACTACAATCATGATTTCCACCAGTGTGAAGCCCGCCTTGCGGAACGTTTTGTTTGTTTTCATTTTTTGTTTTTACTTTCATTCTGATTGCGGCGTGAACGAAACAACAGGCGGGTTATAATTATTACACTTTCCGTCCACAAATTGCCTGTTGCAACCGCAACTTGATTGTATTTTATAGCACCCCCAGTGCCAAAGTCCAGACAAAACGCATGGTTCTTCCAGGTGAACCATCATCACCAATCAAGGCAAATGTAAGGGAAAAGCGCAGTTTGACGCCTTTGCCCTGCTCCGATTACAGCGGACATGTCCAAGAATGACGCGCTTTGTAAATTTTTTGGACATTGGTGGAAATTTGGAGTCCGACGCCTCATTGCGATTTTCTGAAACCTGTTGCCGTTGACTATGCCAGCACCAAGCCGGGTTTGATTTCTTCATCGAACGACGCAAGTGATATATTCTTCAGCAATTTTCTTCCGGCAAGAATTCCGATCATCGCCGCGTTGTCCGTGCAAAGGGATTTTTCCGCGAGGCGCAGGGCAAAACCTTCACGCACGCACGCACGCGCGAGTTCGTGGCGCAAAGCACGGTTGCACGTCACACCGCCGGAAGCGGTCACACAGCGGACGCCGTTGCGTTTCGCAGCGCGGATGGTTTTTTTGACGAGGACTTCGACGATGGCCGCCTGCACGCTGGCGCACAGATCGCGGATTTTCTGCGCGTCGTCGAGCAACGCGGGATTATCGCGGATAAAATAACGGACGGAAGTTTTCAAGCCGCTGAAACTGAAGTCATCGCTGGAGTCGTTCAGCAATGGACGAGGGAAGTCGAAAGCCACCGGGTTCCCCTGCTCCGCCAACCGGTCAATTTCCGGCCCGGCGGGATATGCGAGGCCCATCATTTTTCCAGTTTTGTCAAAACATTCGCCCGCCGCGTCGTCTGTCGTCGAGCCAAGGACGCGATGGTTCAACTCGGATTCCACCAGCACGAGTATCGTGTGGCCGCCGCTGACGATGAGTGAAATGTTCGGCTGGAGTTTTGAGAAATCCGCGACGGGCGGCTCGCCGGAAATCCACGGCGAATACAAATGCGCCTCGTGATGGTTGATACCGGCGAACGGTTTGTTCAGCGCGAACGCGACAGCCTGCGCCGCCTTAAACCCGACGAGCAGCGCATTTGGCAAACCCGGCCCCTGCGTGGCGGCGATTGCATCAAGCTGTCCGGCTGAAATTCCAGCTTTGACCAGCGCCGATTTTACGACGGGAATCAGATTCCGCAGATGTTCGCGCGCGGCGAGTTCCGGCACAACGCCGCCGTATTCGGCGTGGAGTTTGGTTTGCGAGGAAACGACGTTGGACAGGATTTTTCCGTCGCGAACCGCCGCCGCGCTGGTTTCATCGCAGGAAGTTTCAATTGCTAAAATCGTCATTCGTTGAATTGTTAAGGCGTGAATCGTGCGAACTTGCGGGCCGGTTTGAAAATTCACGATTCAACGATTTGCACTTTCTATTTCGCCGCCACTTTCTCCGGCGGGGCAAGCTGGCTGTAAATCAAAATGCCCTTGAGCAGATCATCCGCGCGGTCAAGTTGCACGTCTTTGAAATTTTTCATCCGCACACGTTCTTTTTCATCCGGCGACTCAAGGCCGCCGGGCGACCGGCTGACGAGCAATTCCGCCTCCGCCTCGTCGCTGACCGGCACATAAATGTCCGGCGTGATGCCATGTTCATGAATCACCTTATGGCTGGGCGTGTAATATTTCGCGACCGTGAGCTTGAGCGCCGAGCCATCGTCAAGGGGAAAAATGCTCTGGACCGAGCCTTTCCCAAAGGTTTTCTGGCCGAGAACCACCGCGCGGTGCAAATCCTGCAGGCAGCCGGTGACAATCTCCGCCGCGCTGGCGCTGCCCAGATTCACCAGCACGACAATTGGCTCGCCTTTGAGTTCGTCGCCGTGGCCCTCGGCGCGGCGCACGGAATTTTCGGCCGGGTCTCGGCCTTCGGTGGTGACGACAAGCTGTCTGCGCGGCAGGAATTTTCCGCACACATTCACCGCCTCGTCGAGCAGCCCGCCCGGATTGAAGCGCAAATCAAGGACCAGCGCCTTCATGCCCTGCGCCTTTAATGTTTGCAGCGCGGCTTCGAGTTCGTCTCCGGTCTTGTCGCCGAATTCGTTGATGCGGACGTAGCCGATTTTGTCCGGGCCGAGCGGAAATTCCTTTTTGCCGTTGATGTCCTTGACCATGTCCATCTGGATGATGGCGCGCGTAAGCGTGAAATCCTTGTCCACGCCGGTGGACGGCCTTTGAATGGTCACGGTCACCTCCGTCCCCGGACCGCCGCGCAATTGCTTCACCGCATCCTCCAACGACAAATTTTCCGCGCTCCTGCCCTTGATTTTGACGATGCGGTCGCCAGACAAGATGCCCGCGCGAAATCCCGGCGAATCGTCCATCGGCGCGATGACGGTGACAAAGCCGTCCTTCATCCCGACGACGATGCCAAGGCCGCCGAATTGCCCTTCCGTGTCATCCTGCAACTGCTGGTAATCGTCCGCGTCCAAAAACTCGCTGTGCGGGTCGAGCGAGCCGACCATGCCCTTGAGAGCCGATTCAACCAGGCTGTGGTAAGTCAAATTCGTGCCGTCCACATAGCTCGTGCGGACTTTTTCCAGCACGTCGGCAAAAATCTGCAAGTTCGCGCCCGGCGAATCTTTCTCATCCGCCGCGTGCGCCGAACCCAAATAAATTTTCGCGCCAATCGCCAGGTTCAACGCCAGCAACACCGTGACCATGCCGAAAATAAAACGTCGTTTCATAAATACATGAACTTTACCACCAAGACACCAAGATACCAAGTTTTTCAGAAACTCTTTGTGCCTTGGTGTCTTGGTGGTCAAGAAGTCCGTAGCAAAGTTTCGATGAACGGCAAATCGCCCGGCACGGTCACTTTCGGATTCGGCTTCGCGCTTTGAACAAGTTGAACCGGCTGGCCGATCAATTCGCACGCCGCCGTGTCGTCCGTGAAAACCAGATTTTTCTGCCGTGCGGCGGAAATGGCGCGGCGGATGACCTCGACGCGAAATGTCTGCGGCGTCTGCACCGACCAAAGTTTTGAGCGATCCAGCGTGCGCGAAACCGTTTTGCCGTCGCCGGATTCCTTGATTGTGTCCGTGATCTGTTGCGCCGCAACCGCCGCGCCGGTTTCGCGCGCGGCTTCAATCGTCGCAGCAATCAATTCTTCCGTCGTGCAAGGCCGTGCCGCGTCCTGAATCGCCACGATTTCAGTTTTCGGCGAGAGCGCTTCCAGCCCGTTCCAAACCGAATTCTGCCGCTCCGCGCCGCCGACAACGATGCGAAACGGTTTTTGAAAATGAAATTTTGCCGCCAGTTCCAAGAAGTTTTCCTGGGTTCCGTCGCGAACGACCATGATGATTTCATCCACGCATTTCGCGTCGTTGAAGCTTTTCCAGGTGTGCGCGACGACGGGCCGTCCGGCGATTTCAAGCCACAATTTGTCCGCGCCCATGCGGACGCCTTTGCCGGCGGCGACGAGGATCGCGGAATTCATTTTTGAAGTCTAAAGTTCAAAGCCCAAAGCCCAAATTTGTGCGCGCAGACTTTGGACTTGAGGCTTTGGACTATTTCAGCCGATCCGCCAGACGATGCGCGCCTTGTTCAAGTCGTATTGCGACATCTGCATTTTCACGCGGTCGCCGACGGTCAGACGGACGAATCGCTTGCGCATCTTGCCGGAAATGGTCGCCAGCACCTGGTGTTTGTTATCCAGCTCGACGCGGAACATCGTCCCGGCCAGCACGGTCAAAATTCGTCCCTCGACTTCAATGTGTTCTTCCATGAATTGAGGCAACTGTAACGAATTCCGCACGACCAAAGCGAACAAAAAATTCTCGCACGGAAATGACACAGGGCGACGCCCACTGGGAACGCCCCAGTCAAAGTAAATTTCGGAAATCAGTAACGGTCACGACCACCGCCGCCGCCACCACTGCCACCGCGGTATCCACCACCGCCACCGCCGCCACCGCCGTATTCACGACGCGGGCCGCGATCGCTGCGGGGACGTTCTTCTTTCGGACGGGCGATATTGACCGTCAACGCGCGGTCGCCCAGTTGTGCGCCGTTCATGGCTTCAATCGCCTTCTGGGCTTCTTCGGGAGTTGACATGGTCACGAACGCGAATCCGCGCGAGCGGCCGCTCATCCGGTCCATCATCAGATTCGCTTCGACGACCGTGCCGTGCGCGGCGAACGCCTCGTGAATCTCGTTTTCAGTGGTGTTGAAGGAAAGATTTCCCACAAACAGTTTAGTGCTCATTTTTTGACTCGCTGTTCAAGACCACCCGCCTGCTCGGACCGTTCCCGACTGCCGGGTTTCAAATCATCACTGAACCACGTTCACCTGAAGATTCACCATGACCGCACGGACAAGTTATCCAACAGACGGGGCAACTCTAGCCATTTCAAAAATAATTGCAAGCAATATTTAGGGGTGACAGGCTGGAAAACCAGATATAAGATGCCAAGGTCGAGGCATCGGGCTGGGACGGTTTTGGGACGCATTTTGCGATGTCCCAAAAACTATCAAAGATGTCCCATATCCGATAGAACATCCTCCTTGCCATGATTATAGTGGCAGCAGTGTTCAGTCACATGAACCGTTATAAATTTAAATGAATAAAAAAATTGTCAGATTGGTGGCAGTGGCGGCGGCGATGGGCGGCAGCCTTTTCAACGCAAGAGCGAGCGTGGACGTGAGCTATAAAATTGTGAACGCAAATGTTGGCGCATCCCATAATACAGATGGGAATAGGTCTTCCTATCAGGACTTGGATCAATTTAACCTTAAATTTGAAGGCACTACTTACAATAATGTTTTGGCCGGCGGCATTATGATTTCACAACCGAATGGCAGCAGCGACGCGTTGCCTAATAACTACGTTTCGGTATGCACAGACTTTCTGGGTTCCCTGTATCTTGGTCAGACTTACAAGTATCTTGGTCAGACTGTCCCTGTTACCAGCACAACGACGGGGATTGCCCCTGCTTGGAGTTCGCAGTATTCTTTTACGCTGGCATCGGAGCTGTTCAACACTTACGGCGACATCGGAAGCGGCGGCGTCGGAACGGGCAGCGGCCCCACCATTACCGTTGAAGACATGGCTGCTTTGCAACTGGCCGTGTGGATGGTGCTTTACGATACTTCAACCACAACAAAAAATAACATAACCACAGCCAAGGTGAACTACACCTCCGGTAATTTTCAGGTTTCCTCCGCAGTTAATGGTGACAGTGATGCGATTGCACTGGCGGAGCAGTGGGTTGGAGGACTCACACTTAACTATAATAATATTGACTCCCTCCTTAAGCCTGACTTATCGCTGGGCAGTCAGGGTAATAATAATGGCCATGATCCGCAAGAATTGATGTATGCCTCGGTGCCGATTTGCTCTGTTCCAGAGCCGGCCACGATACTCGCCGGTGTGTTGCTAATTCTCCCTCTTGGGGTAAGCACGATTCGCAATCTCCGCAAGTCCCAAATCAAATAGGGATAATCAAGATTATCTCCGTCTCCGCTCATCATAAGGCTGTCAAGAATCCACGCCTTGAAAACAACGGCGCCATTAAAGCGACTAAATTCTTTCGTTTCCATCTCGCGAAGCGCTGTCGGTTGAACTATAAGCTGTCGTCTTCTTGGATGCTCTGGAGAAATCGCTTGACCTGAATCCTCTGCAAGTTCTTCGCTCCGCCTGAATCCCAATGTGTCAACCTTCCAAAAAGATGTTGACAAACTGTTTATATAGTGTATAAACAGTAAATACAAATGGCGCATGACCGTAAATCTTTCTTGATCGGGCCGATTTCCCCGGCGGCGGATGGCGCGCTTTACCAGCAAATCGTTGACCGCCTCAAACGCGAAATCAGTGAAGGACGGCTCAAGCCCGGCGCGACTCTGCCCTCATTTCGTGCGCTCGCGGAAGATTTGCTCGTCAGCATCATCACCGTCAAACGCGCTTACGAGGAACTGGAACGCGAAGGGATCATTTATCGTCGGCAGGGACTCGGCACATTCGTCGCCGACCTCGGCCACGACCGCAGCCGCGAAGCCAAGTTGACCGTCGCGCAGGAACTATTCCGCGAAGCCGCGCGCGAAGCCGCCGAAGCCGGATTGAAACCGGCGGAAATTCTCGAACTCGCCCACAAAATCATCAAAGGAAAATCATGAACACCAACGCCATTGAAATCCGTGGCTCGTCAAAAATTATCCCACCTTCAAACTCGGCCCGCTCGACCTGACTGTGCCGCGCGGCGCGATCTACGGACTCATCGGGCCGAACGGCGCGGGCAAGACCACGGCCATTGATTTGATTTTCGGCATGGGCAAGAACGACGCCGGCACAATCCGTGTTCTCGGCCTCGACCATCGCGCCGACGAAGTGGAACTTAAACCCCGCGCCGCCTACGTCAGTCCCGATTTGAATTTTCAGGTCTGGGGTAAAGTCGGCAAAGCCATCCGCTTCGTGCGCGGCTTTTATCCTGATTGGGACGACGATTATTGCGCCGCGCTGATGAAGGAATTCCATTTAAGCGACGGCGACAAAATCGCCACGCTTTCCTTCGGCGTAAAAACAAAATTAAGCCTGCTCCTCGCGCTCTCGCGCCGTCCTGAAATTTTAATTCTCGATGAACCAACCACCGGCCTCGACGCAGTTTCCAAGCAGCAGGTTTTCGGCGAACTGCTCAAAGCCGTCGAGGACGGCGAACGAACCGTTTTGATTTCCTCGCACGGCCTGACCGACATCGAACGCTTTGCCGACCACGTCGGCATGATCAAAAATGGCAAACTGCTGCTCGAAGGCCGCACGGATGAAATCGTGGATCGCTTCCGACTCGCCGAATTTTTCAGCGACAACGGCGCGCAATTTCAAAACCGCGACGGCCTGATCATTTTGAAACACAACGAAAACCGCTGGCACGCGTTGCTCGACCAAAAGAGCGACGTTCAAGACTGGCTGCAATCCAAAGGCGCAAAAGAAATTTCACTCACGCGCGTGACGCTGGAAGATTTGTTCGTCGCGCTCGCCAAAGAAGTGGAGGCCAAATGAAACCATTGATACTTGATCAATTCAAACGCCGCTGGTTTCTATGGGTGTTATTTTGTCTGGTTCACATTGTTTTTGGCTCGTTTAATTACGGAATGTTGGGAAGTGATTTTATTTTCCCTGCCGCATTTATTCTTGGACCGAATATCTGGCTGATGGATTTGCAACGCGGCTATTCCCGCGTCGCGCTTACGCTGCCCTACACTGCGAGGCAAATTGGCCGGACATGGTGGTGGATTTCAGTCGGCTTCGCGTCAATTTTAATGATGGTTTTCAGTTTTCTGGGCATGGCCGTTTATTTCTTATGGTCAGGCAAAGAGCTTTCATTTCTAAAATGGTTCGAATGTGTGACGGCCAACACTCTTCTGTATGGATCGCTTTTTTGGCTCTTCAGCGGAAGCATTTTGTATCTGTCGTCCGTTGACTGGAGAAAAAGAATTCGACGTTTGTTGGTCGGCGGATTATATCTGGCGATCATTGGCGGCTGTGTCTATCTGCTTTTTAACATGCAGAAAAGTCCGGTCGAGATGGCGGCTTTTTATATTTGCACCCTGGCCATGACGATTGCCGGCTGGCATCGCGCCGAGTCAATGATTGCGGACTACAGCGAATACCGCAACGCATCGCAACAGCCTGAAAATTCACGCAGACAATTCAAAGCTCCAAATGGTTTTGGTGGAATTCCATTTGTTTTCACGACGACTTTTTCCGGCGTTTGGAGCTTCGGGATTTTATTTTTAATCATCATGAATCTTTTGGATTTTGCCATAAAACATCAATTTGACTGGCATCATTTGACGAGAAGCATAGACAATGGCGGAGCTTTCTTTCCCTTCATTTTTGTTTTCATTTTAATGCGTTCCGGTTTTTCTTTGAGCCACAACTTGCGTTTTCTGCGGACGATGCCGGTTTCAACAGCAAAACTGGCGGCTACGCTTTTATCTGTTGTGATTTTACCGCTGCTCACATTGTTTTTGGCTTTCACAGCCCTGGCATGGACGGAAACCGGGTCAGTCGAATGTATTTCATTTTTCAAAATTGAATTGCTCGCCATCGCGCCCGTCAGCGTTTTTATTGCGGTTTCAATTTGGAACACGCAGGCAAATTTCATAAAAACCGTTCTTCTGGTGATTGCGATTCTCGCACCATTAGCGCCCGCGTTATATCAATTAACTTGCATGGACGGTCGCGGTTTGCCGTTTTGGTTTGTAATTGTGTTCAGCGGCGCAATGACGGGCATTTCTTTTTGGTCAACCTGTCAAATCATTGCGAAGAGCAGCAGTGCCTACCGTCCGCGCCAAAATCAACTCGACACTCGCTGGGGTTGGAGCGCAGGACGTTGATTCCATTCAATTGGAATTCCATCTCGCCACGCGCGTTCAATTGGATTAAATTTCCGCCGCCATGGATCCTCTGCCAAAACCCGATGTGATTTTCACCCACGAAAGCGACCTCGACGGTCTCATCGCGGGCGTGCTGCTGCAAAAGCTCGCCAGACAACTTTTCGGCACGGACATTCCGCTGGAGGCGCATCATTACAATTTCTGGAAACAGCGCGAACTGCGCGAGCGCGCCACTTGGGTTACGGACTTCACTTTTGAAGCGCGCATGGACAAGCAGGACTGGGTCGTCATTGACCATCACGTCACGGACGCCGTGCCAAAAAACGCGCGGCTCATCCACGACGTGGACAAGTCCGCCGGGCTGCTCTGCTACGAACTTTGCCAGGAACACGGCGTCAGTTCGCCCGCGTTGGATCGGCTCGTTCACTTGAACAACGTCGCCGATTTGTTTTTGGAGGATGACCCGGATTTTGAACTCGCGGGTGATTACGCGAACCTTGTCAAAATTTACCAGTTCTGGAATCTGCACACGCTCATCGGCGGCGACATTGAAAAATTGCTGGATCATCCGCTGCTCGAAGTCATGGCCGTGAAACGGAAAATTGAAAATCCCATCGGCTTCGAGTGGAGCAAGTCCAACATCACGGAAATCAGCCCGGACATCGGCTTCGTGGACACCATCGTCGGCAACAACAACCTCATCATCCACCAACTGCTTGAAGACGCGGCGACAAAATACTCGGTGCTGGTGACGCTGTTCCGGCGCGGCAACATCGTCTTCGCCAGCTTCCGCAGCCGCAACGGCGAGGCGCTCAAGACGGCGGAAAAATTCCAGGGCGGCGGCCACGCCAACGCCGCCGGCGCGCTCCTGCCAAAATCCGTCCGCAATGTTTCCGACGGCGTGGACTATCTGCGCCAGGTTTTGAACGTCAAAAACCAGACGAATCAGACGCGGCTCAACAGTTTGGAAAATCTTTTTGCCAGCATCGAGGCCGAAAAAAAGTAAGCCCGCAGACCGCGTTCAATCAATCTCAAGGCTTTTCAGTTTTGCCGGAAAATTTGCAGCATTTCTTCGCAATCAGATGGTCGTTCGGCTTGATGAAACTTTCCGCGATTTTTTTTGTCGGGCGTCCGTCAATCCATTTGCGCTGCATCGAATCGTCGCGAGCGAGCGGACGCATCACGGCGGTAGCCATGAGCCTTTTGCGCGCCCGATAATTCGCAGTTTGCGGTTCAAACAAATTCACGCTAATCTCGCCGTCGAATTATGCCTGATTCCACGCGCGCCGACGGACGTTCAGCAAACCAATTGCGCCCGCTGCGTTTTCAAAACCACATCGCGCCGCACGCGACCGGCTCCACGCTCATCGAATGGGGCAGCACGCGCGTCATCTGCGGCGTGAGCATCGAGGAATCCGTGCCACGCTGGATGAAGGAACAAAAAGTTTCCGGCGGCTGGCTCACGGCGGAATACTCGATGCTTCCCTACTCCACTTTGCAACGGAAGCCGCGCGACATTTCCAAAGGCAGGCTGGACGGACGCTCGTCGGAAATCCAACGGTTGATTGGCCGCTCGATTCGCGCCGCAATTGATCTGGAAAAAGTCGGCGCGCGGACGATTTGCGTGGACTGCGATGTTTTGCAGGCCGACGGTGGAACGCGCACTGCCGCAATCACCGGCGCGTTTGTCGCGCTGTCGCTCGCAGTCAAAAAATTGATTGCCGAGAAAAAAATCGCGGAAAATCCAATTCTAAAATCCGTCGCCGCCGTGAGCGTCGGAATTGTGAACGGCCGACCGCTTTTGGACTTGTGTTACACCGAAGACGTCGCGGCGACCGTGGACATGAATCTTGTGATGAATTTCGCCGGCGAATTCATCGAGCTTCAAGGCAGCGGCGAGGAGGCCACCTTCACCGAATCGCAACTCGCCGATTTGCTCGCTCTCGGCAAAACTGGAATTACCCAATTACTCGAAGCGCAAAAAATCGCTCTCGCATAATCCAGCCATGCCGCCCGCAAATCCCACACGCCTGCTGCTCGTCCGTCACGCGGAGGTCGAAACGCGCTATCACAAAATTTTCGGCGGGACGATTGACATGAACCTTTCGCCGCGCGGACTCGAACAGGCGGAAATTCTGGCGAAATTCCTGCACCGCAAAAAATTCGACGCGGTTTATGCCAGTCCGATGAGGCGCGTCCAGCAGACGCTCGCGCCGTTCCTGAACAATGGCGCGCCGCCGCAGACCATCCTCAAGGATTTGCGCGAAGTCAATTTCGGCGACTGGACGGGCTTGAACTGGGAGCAGGTCTGCGAAAAATTCAACCTGCTCACGCACGAATGGCTCGACCACATCGAGCGCGGCGTCGCGCCCAACGGCGAAAGCGGCCCTCAATTCCGCGCGCGTGTCGAGCCTTGCCTGCGCGAAATCATCAAAAATCATCCCGGAGAAACCGTCGGCGTTTTTTGCCACGGCGGCGTCGTGCGGATGATCCTGGCGATTCTTCTGGAAATTCCGCTTCCAAAAACAAATATGTTCGAGGTCGAATACGCCAGCGTCACGCAAATCGCCTTGCGTCCGGGTCACGCGGAAATTGAACTGCTTAATTTCACACCGTGGCGCGATTTATGAATCCTTCTCATCTTCAAAATAAAAAACGAGGATGAAGATGACGATGAGAAGGAAACAATTGAAGCCGCTCCGGCGAATCTCCGTCGCCACGGCACCTGAAGCCGAGGACGCTGTCGCTGAATTGCTCGGAACGATTTTCAATTGCAGCGTCTCCTCCTATTTCGACGTTGAAACTCAAACCTGCGTCGTTTCGGCTTATTTTTCGGAGAAGCGATTTTTTTCACGCGAAGTCCGCGAAGAAATTTCGACCGGATTGCGGCGAATCAAAAACTGCGGATTGAAAATTGGCGCGGGCAAAATCAAAGCCGTCAAAGTGCGGCGCGAAGACTGGGCTGAATCGTGGAAGCGGCATTTCAAGCCGGTTGAAATCGGAAATTCGCTGCTCGTCAAACCGGGCTGGAGCAAAAAACGTCCGCGAAAAAATCAGGCCGTCGTGATTCTTGATCCCGGATTGAGCTTTGGCACCGGCCAGCATCCGACAACTTCATTTTGTCTGGCAGAAATTGTCCGGCGGCGGAAAATCGGATTGCGGCAGTCGTTTTTGGACATCGGCACCGGCTCGGGAATTCTGGCGATTGCGGCGGCAAAGCTCGGCTTCAATCCTGTTCGCGCAATTGATTTTGACCCTGAAGCCGTGCGCGTCGCGCGCGGAAACGCCAAGTCGAACGGAGCTTTGAAAAAAATCAGGCTCGTTCGCGGCGACGTGGCGAAACTTTCCACAAAGCCGAAGAGACAAATTGACATGGTCTGCGCGAACTTGATTTCCAACCTGTTGATCGCCGAGCGCTGGAAAATTGCGGCGCAATTGAAGCCCGATGGAGTTTTGGTTCTGGCGGGGATTTTGAAATCGGAGTTTTTGGAAGTCCAGAAGGAATTTGAATGTCTGGGTTTGAAATTGATTTCCAGGAAGGTTGAAAATGAATGGCGTTCGGGTTCATTTGGTTTTCGCGCGTAAAAATAGTTTTGAACGGTTGAGCAGCGGCGCGAGTCTTATTTGTGACGTTCGTGTAAAGTTTCTAAAACGAATGGACGGCGTTTGGCATTATTTACGCTGTTAGCACCCTTGGAGAAAGGAAAAATGCTATGATGAAAACAATGGAAGTCATCAGCGAAGCAGTTCGCAACACAAGGCATCCGTTCCGCAAGGCGGATAATCAGCCGAAAAAGGCGCAGAAAAACCGTTACGAGCGCCGCAAAATAAAAGAATACCTGCATCTCGGAGACTGGCTCGCCGAAGAAATGGCGTAGCCGGATTTGTCCAGGTTGTTTGAAAAGTGCCAGTTTGTTTCACTAAAAACTGGTTCGCAGGAGAAATCACCGCTGGCACTCCGGGCAGATTCCAAAAAATTCAAGCTTGTGCGTCACGGCTTTGAATTTATTTTTGGCGGCGATGCGCTTCTCGATTTTTTCTGGAAAACATTCTTCAATCTCCACGACTTCGGAACAATTCGTGCAGACCAGATGATGGTGATGGCCGTCGTCGTTTTCACCGACAAGTTCAAACCGCGCCGCGCCGTCGCCGAAATCGAACCGCTTGACCATGCCCATCTTTGCGAGCAGGTGCATTGAGCGGTAAATCGTCGCAAGGTCGCAACTGCCGTTTGGCATTTCAGAAAAAATTTCCCGATTCGTGAGTGGATGCCGATGCACCCGCAAAATTTCCAGAATCGCCGCGCGCGGGCCGGTGATTTTCCGAGATTGTCCGCGCAACTGGTTTTTCAGCGCGGACATTTCCTGTCGCTTGTGCGAATGTTCGTGCGCGTGCGGTTTCATTTCCTTCAAAGTTGCATCAGCATTCGCAAAATTGAAAATAAAAAACGGCGGTCAACAGACCGCCGCTGCAATTTGGATTGCGAGAATTACTTCATCAGCAGCATCTGGCGGGCGCGCTTGATGGCGTTCGTCAGGTGGCGCTGGTAATGCGCGGGCATCCCGGTGTATTTGCGCGGCAGGATGCGGCCCTGGTCGGTGACGTATTGCCGGAGCAGGTTCGTGTTCTTGAAATCGAGCGCGTCCTCGGTGAAGTCAATCTTCGGCTTCGGGCGGGGCGTGCGGTTTTCCGTCGGGCGGCGGTTGCCGCGCTTATCTTTGTCGGTGTTCGTCTTGCGGGGCATATTATTTGATCTCCTTGTGCAACGTGTGGCGGCGCAGAAACGGATTGAACTTTTTGATCTCCAGCTTCTCCGTCTTCAGTTTTTTGTTGCGCGTGGTCGTGTAGCGCGATGGCGGCTTGCCTTCCTTGCGCGCCTCGCTGCATTCGATGGTGATGATTTCGCGTGCCATAAATTATTCCTTTTCTTTCGCAGCCTTCGCCTCTTCGGGCTGTTCGTCCTCGTCGGTTTCAACCTCCGTGACATTGCCGCCGTCAACCGTGCCGAGCGCGCCGATGCGGCGCGATTTCAGCGCGCCTTCCTTCTCCAGTTGCGCCTGCGCGTCCACCGTGAACCGCGTCCACGGAATCGCCTCGAGCCGGGCGCGCGGAATGTTCTTGCCGGTCAGCTCGCACACGCCGTAGGTTTTTTTCTCGATGCGCTTGAGCGCCTCCTCGATTTCATAAACCGCGTCCTGGTCCGACGAGAGCAGGCTCAACGCGAAATCGCGGTCGAAATTGTCCGTGCCCGAATCCGCCATGTGCAGGCTGTAGCCGGCCATTTCCTGCGCGGACTCCTTCGCCAGCCCGTTCATCTGGTGGAGCAACTGCTCGCGCAATTCCATCAGATGCGCATAATACTTCTGCCACTCGGCCTTGATTTTTTTCGCGCCGTCGGGCGTGAAACTGGCTTTGGACACAGGCCGGCCGAGAATGGAGGCCGACGTTGCGGACGCCGGCGACCCGCTACGGGGCGACGACTTTTTGATTTCTTTTTTCTTCGCTGTCACAAATTAAAATGATTTTCGGCAACAAAGCCGGTTCGTCAAGAGCGCGGGAATCTAGCAGATGAAATCAAATACGCCACACAAATTTTCAGAAATTTTAGCAGCCGTGTTGACTCAGGATAAGGGTTACCGGGGCATAGAGCTGGACGAGGAGTCCGGCCATACGTTGACTCAAGTTCGTGGTTACCGCAACAACGAACATGAGTCTGCCCAGCAAACGGGAGTATCTTAACCGAGTCCACGGACGCTATCAGCGTGCCGGTCGTCTTCACAAGAGCCGCATCTTGGACGAGTTCTGCGCCATCTGCGGCTATCACCGCAAAGCGGCGCTGCGCTTGTTGAACCGGCCGCTCTTGGAAGCGCCACGGCGACGGCCCGGCCCGCCGCCGGCCTATCCACCGCCCATGGTGTTGCCACCGCTCAAGGCGATCTGGCTGGCCAGCGGCCAGCTCTGCTCAAAGCTGTTGAAAGCCGCGTTGCCCGAATGGCTGGGCTGCTACGAACAAACTTACGGCCAGCCCGACCCGCGAACACGTCAATTGCTGCTGGCCGTCAGTGCCGCGCAGATTGACCGGCTGCTGCGTCCGGTGCGGCGGCGTTATCCCCGCCGGGAGGCTTTCTGCCACCAAGCCCGGCACATTGCTGCGCCACCGCATTCCCACGCGGGGTGGTCCGCCCGACACCACCGCGCCCGGTCATGTCGAGGCTGATACCGTCGCCCATTGCGGCGACACGGTGGCCGGCAATTTCGTTTATTCCCTCACCTTCACCGACCTTTACAGCGGCTGGACGGAACTGCGCGCCATCTGGAACAAAAGCGGCCAGGCCGTCCGCGACCACCTGCGCGCCATCGAAGGCAGTGCGCCCTTCGCCTTGAAAAGTTTTCACACGGACAACGGCAGCGAGTTCCTCAACTGGCCGCTCTACCAATACCTGATGGGCCGGCAGTGGCGGCGCGTGCCCTTCACCCGAAGCCGCGCCTGCCGCAAGAACGACAACGCCCACGTCGAACAGAAAAACTGGACCCATGTGCGCCAGCTTTTCGGCCACGACCGGTTTGAACATGTCGAACTGGTGCCCCTCATGAACCAGATCTATGCCCAGGAATGGGGCCAGCTCCAAAACCACTTCCGCCCCAGCTTGAAACTCCACAGCCGCGACAAACACGGCAGCAAGACCATCCGCCGCTATGAAAAACCGCAGACCCCGCATGCCCGGCTGCTGGCCAGCCCGCACATCAGCCTGAAGACCAAGGCGCGGTTGCGAGCCGAACACGCCCGGCTCAACCCCTTCACCCTGAAGAAAAACATTGAACTAAAACTGCGCTTGTTCTTCACTGCCCGCAGCAACCTCCAACTTGAGGCACCGTTGTCACCACTGACTATTGCCCCGGCAACCTTTATCCGTGAGTCAACACGTGACAATCAAATGGGTTGAAACTGGCAGTCCCCTGCCCGCCGAACGCCTGGATTTGCAGATGGCGGCGCGCACGAAGTGACGCGTCCTGTCCGGATTGTTTGTGAACAAGATAATCCCGCAAAAACCTGCACAGTCATTTTCCTTGTTTGAAACGGCGTTTTTCTTGTTTGAACGGCCGTTTTCCTTGTTTGAAGTGTGGCACCGCTTGTTTGAAATGCCGCCTTGCTTACCTGAAACGTCGCATTTCTTGTTTGAGAAGGGACATTCCAAATAAGAGGTGGAGCATTCCAGGTTAGAGATGGGGCATTCCAGGTTAGACATGGAGCATTTCTTGTTTGGAAAATCATGTTTCAGGTTTGCAGAGGCGCATCGCTGCCAAGGTCGAGGGCACTTCAGGTGGGAAAATAGTCAAGCTATCCGCAGATTTCACAGATCCACGCAGATTTTTCTTTATCTGCGAAAATCCGCGTCATCTGCGGATTAAAAACGCAACCATTTGTCTTGTCAAAAAAACTGCCGTTGTCCCGCCTTTATACACGCACGAAATGGGTTTCTGCCCGGTGCCAGCGGAATTTCAAGGTTTTCTTGGTCAAAATGGCTTGGCACGCGCGATGCTGTTTGTTTTTCCGAAACTTCCGCATCTACACCGGATTCACCAAAGGGCCCGACAATGACGTCTGCAACCTGACGTTGGACGTGTCGGACGCGCTGAACGGTCATCCGGTTTTCACGACACCGCCGGTCACGCCGGCGCAGCTCACGACGTT
>Ga0207933_1001095_pt1 | contig 22076 bp, 19 predicted proteins | sample NGESurdeep092012_4_FD_184488 | JGI IMG/M metagenome (GOLD analysis project Ga0207933, IMG submission 184488) | Arctic peat soil microbial communities from Barrow, Alaska - NGEE Surface sample F53-3 deep-092012 (SPAdes) | ecosystem: Environmental > Terrestrial > Soil > Wetlands > Peat ...
ATGGCTGCGCCAGCTATGCTTACTTGTTTAAAACATTAAACGAATTTGAAGATGACCTACACATACATATTCACCTTGAAAACAATATCCTTTTCCCTAAAGCTTTAAAATTAGAAAAGGAATAAATCGGGAAACCAACTGCTTACCCTGACCGGCATACAGCCTTCATCTTAGTTTCAAGAAGATTCCTTGAAGCATTTTTTCAGGCGGAATTAAGATGAAGCTGCTTCGCGGATTGAATTTAATTTCAGAAATGGCTCTCTTTATTTTTCTATTCACTTCTTAAATTAATAGCCATGAAAAAGATTTTTTTTATTTTATTTTCTACTGCGTTTTTATTAGCCTGCGATCAAGGCTCCAACAAAAATGAGTCGAACGAACATGTTACGAGTGACCATGCAGAAACATCCGAATTGACATTAAACAATGGCGTCAAATGGAAAGCAGATTCTTCGACGAACCGGCATTTGATAAGCATCAAAACCACGGTAAATATGTTTAAAGTTGGACCTTTCCCAGCTGTTGATAAGTACCAGATTTTAGGTTCAGATATTCAGGATGGACTCAATGCCATGATCAAGGATTGCACACTGAAAGGAGCACCGGATGAAGCGCTTCATAAATGGATGCTTCCTATCCTGCGCCAGGCGGGCGAATTAAAGAACGTAAGTGATACAGCTATTGCCAAACCGATTTTTGATTCCCTGGATAAGCGCATTAATATTTACTACAACTATTTTGAATAATTATGACTATAAATGCCAATACAAAAATTTCTAAAATTTTAAAACAGAATCCTGATGCCCTGGAAGCGATTATCAGCATCAATCCTAAGTTTGAAAAATTGCGAAATCCATTACTGAGAAAATTAATGGCAGCTCGTACCAGCATTGGCATGGCATCAAAGATTGGAGGTTTCAATGTTGAGAAATTTTTTGAAAAATTACAACCATTAGGTTTTGAACCAGACAGGGAGACCGCACCGGAAAACAATATAGAAAAGCCAAAACTACCTGCCTTCTTTAATGCGGTAAAACCGGAACAAATAGTTGACTTTGATGTGCGGCCCATTATAGATGCCGGCGAAGATCCTCTTTCATCAATCGCTGCTAAAGTAAAAAACATTCCTAAAGGCGGCGTTCTCAAAATCATTAATAGCTTCGAACCAACACCATTAATTTCGTTGTTGAAAAAGCAAGGGTTTGAATCTTTTGTAGATACGATTGACGATCAATTAGTGGAAACTTATTTTTATAAAACCGGCAATGAAACGCTGAACGTAAATGAGCAGGAAAATAATTCAGAAGGTTGGGATGAGTTGCTGAAAAAATACGATGGAAAGATACTGAATGTAGATGTAAGAAATTTAGAAATGCCTCAGCCAATGATGACCATTCTTGAATCAATTGAAAAACTACCCGAAGACAACGCGTTGTTCGTTTATCACAAAAGAATTCCTGTGTTTTTATTACCGGAATTAAAAGAAAGAAAATTCGATTATCGCATAAAAGAGGAAGCGCCTAACCAGGTGCGCCTGCTGATTTTTAAAGAATAAAATGTTTCCTGGAACCACAAATACCGGCCTTGCTAAAAACACTTCTTACAAAGTAGTGTTGCCATTTTATTTATACGCAGGATTATCTTTTCTTGCCGCAACTATCCTGTTAATTTTTTCTACTCCTGCTTTCCTGCAACACTATTTTCATCCACACACACTGGCCATTACCCACATAATGGCATTGGGATGGGGCACGATGATGATACTTGGCGCAAGCCATCAATTGGTGCCGGTTTTGATTGAAGGAAAATTGTACAGCAACACGCTGGCGTACCTTTCATTTGCATTTGCGGCTATCGGAATTCCACTTTTAGTTATTGGATTTTATAATTTTGATTTTGGATGGCCGGCACAATGGGGAGCTATCTTTATTAATGCAGCGGTGATATTCTATTTAATAAACATCGCCGTAAGTATGGCGAAAAGCAAAAACGAAAATGTACACGCAGTTTTCGTTTTTACCGGCACGCTTTGGCTACTGATCACTACGATCGTTGGATTATTTTTAGTATATAATTTCACTCATAATATTTTATCACGCGATTCATTATCCTATCTGCCGCTACATGCCCACCTCGGAATTATTGGATGGTTTCTAATGCTGGTGATAGGCGTAGGTTCGCGGTTGATTCCCTTGTTCCTTATTTCAAAATATGATAACACTAAAATACTCTGGTGGATTTATTCATTGATCAATTTTGCATTAATCAGTTTTATCGTTTTCTTTTTATACGTTAAAATAACCTGGTTGTATTTATTGCCATTAGTTGCCATCGCTGCGGCTATAATCTTGTTTGGCTATTACTGTTATCACGCTTATCACCAAAGGCTTCGCAAGAAAGTAGATTACCAGGTAAAAATCTCCTTGCTTTCCGTATTTATGATGGCGCTTCCACTGATCTTCCTGCTGATTGTGATTTTATTATTACTATTTTCAGTTGATAATATTCATTTGATATTGACTTATGGATTCTGTATTTTCTTTGGATGGATCACAGCGATTATCTTTGGAATGACATTCAAAACTTTACCATTTATTGTCTGGAATAAAGTTTATCACGACAAAGCGGGGTTAGGAAAAACGCCGAACCCAAAAGAATTGTTCAGCGATAAAATATTTTTGATAATGGGGATTAGCTATCTCTCAGGATTTGTTTTATTTGTAACAGGAGTTTTGATTTCAAATGAATTGACCATAAAAATTGCTTCGATATTTCTATTAATAGCAGCGATTTTATACAATGGCAATGTATGGAAAGCCGTAACTCATAAACCTAAAAAATCATGAACGAAATTACCAATAGCGAAGATCAATTAGAACTGGCACTGGGTGCATTAAAGTTTGTAGATGATCCTGAAATAGGATTAAATGTGGTGGACCTTGGATTGATCTACCAGGTTGATTTTGATGAAAATAATAAACAAATTTTTTGTTCACATTCATTGACCACACAATTTTGCCCGATGGGCGAAACCATCAATAGTGGCATAAAAAACGCGCTTGAACAAACATTTCCTGATTTCGCGGTGGAAGCAAAGATTACTTTTGATCCGCCCTGGAGTATGCAAAAGATATCCGAAGAAGGCCGCGAATTTTTAAACAGATAAACCATGATAAGTAACACCTGTAGAACAGCCATAAAAGCAGTAATTTATCTTTGTTCCAAATTTGAAACCGGGGAAAATGCCAGCATCAAAGAAGTGGCAGAATTTATTAATGCCAATGAACATACGGTAGGAAAAATTTTACAAACATTGGTGAGGCAAAATATTATTAACAGCCTGAAAGGACCTACCGGAGGGTTTTATATTTCTAAAGAACAAAGGAAACAATCCATCATAAATATTGTAGAAGCTATAGACGGCAAACAGATTTTCAAAAGCTGCGGTTTAGGATTGAGCCAATGTTCTGCTCAGCATCCTTGTCCCATACATAATGATTATAAGGAAGCGCGTGACTTAATAGAAAAATTATTCAGAGAAAAAAATGTACTCAATTTATGTGAGCCGGTGAATAATGGTATGGCTTATTTGATGGGATAATTTTTCTATATATCAGCAGTAAAAGAATAAATAAAGCGGATTTTCATTTTCAGTAATTGACCCTGGTATTTTAGGGCTACGGCCCGGCAAGATTGCTACATTCACTATTAAGCATAAACGTAAATATTTACACGCTTAGGTGTAAACAGAAATTTGATTTATTTGTTGGTTTACTGGCGCAAATGAAATTTTCAATCGTGAAAATATTATTTTGAAATCGGCCTTTTACGGTCTACCAATTTTTGCTTCTACTAACCTATTCTATCTGATAACTAAAAAGGCCCTGTAACCAGGGCCTTTTATAATTTCCATAACCGCAATCTCTATTTTATCGCCGTCGGTTTTTCTATTTGTTTCATATACGTGCTATCCCACTTTCCTTCCACTTTTACCTGGGCAACCGCTCCATAATCAAATGCTTCTATGAGGTTGTGGTCTAAGAACGCATAAGTACCCGGTTCTTTGAATTTATACAAAGCCGCCGCTGCAGATCCACCGGGCACTTCCCATGTTTCAAAATCCGTAAGAGGTTTGTTTCTGAATTTACCACCAGGCCAGTACAGGTCCGCATGTCCTCCTATCAGGTGCATTCTCGTATCCCGATTAGCCTCTCCTGTAATAAATAAAACTTTGTCGCCGACTTTCGCTGTCATCGCATTTGGACCCGTCAACGCGCCTATATGGCCATTAAACGGAAGATACGTTGGCTGCAGGGATTTCATCGCTTCTCCTACTGCGTTAACACTTTGCTGCGGAGTAGCAATATTTACTACCTTACCATCTTTATCTTTTGGTAAATAATAATCCTGCTGCATGATATAGTATGCCTTGTCAAAAGTAACAGGATTTCCATTTTCATCTTTCAGACCTTCGCGTGGCAAAACCATAATAGCGCCATTCATTCCGGAAGTAACATGGATAGGAACCATTCGTCCACCAGGTGCACAGTGGTAAACAAATACGCCGGGGCGGGTAGCCTTAAACCTTAATTTCACTTCCTGCCCGGGATTCACAAGCGTAAGGTCCCCGCCACCCATTGCTCCGGTTGAAGCATGAAAATCTATATTGTGGGTTTGGGTGTTAGTAGCTGGATTTTTTAGCGTCAATTCTATATAATCATCCTGATGAACTACTATCATTGGGCCAGGCACCGTGCCATTGAATGTAAACGCCCACATCGAATCACCGGGAGCTATCTCCATTTTCTTTTCTTCAACTGTAAAAGTAACCTGTACTACTTTAGGACCATCTTTATCAACCTGATCAAACTTTGGTAGCATCGGTGGCGCTACCATTTCCTGGGTTACACGAGGCAGATTATCGCCGTCACCGTCATTTTTTTGATCAAGTACTGAAGTGCTGCCGGAATTCTTACATGCGGATAAAAGAAGCACGAAAGATAATATCAGCATAGAAATAATTCTGTAGCTGATTTTTTTTGGTGTTAAAGCAAACTTTAAATTTTTCATTTGATTCTTATTTAATTATACTTTTTTGGTTAATATTAAAAAGTCGTTCTAATTATTCTGATTTCCCGAGTTCTAAAAATACTTTGCAAATTTCGATGTTACCGGGATCTAAAATATAATTACACTCATTTAGGAATATGACTTCGATCATATTTTGTAGTGTAATCCACACTGGAACTATGTTATCCTTTGTTGCAATAAAGTAGAAATTGACGTTTCTATGACAATGGCTATAGGAATCATTCTATTATTGATGCAACATTACAAAAGAAAAATTCATTTTTTTCAGTAAATTAAAATATTGATCTTGATATTAAATAGGACTGTACCCAGATTTAAAATGATTTCATATTTTAATTTTCCAAAATATTTTTACAAATTTCATCAATACATACAGGTATGCTCGTGAACTCATCAACTATTCCTCACGCAATATCACTTTCGCTCTCAACAACGCTTTATCGAAAGTGGCTGTTACATTGGCTTTTCCAACAGCAAACAACAAACGCGAATCCTGTAATTCCTTTCCCACTTGTTCGCTATTTAGTTCCGATAAAATAATTTTAGTATGATGCTTTACCGATTCATTGACGACTTCTTTTAAAGTTTGAATGCCGGTGGCGTCAATAATAGGCACATGCCGCATTCGAATTATTAAAACTTTCGGATGTTGCTTTATATATTTCATTGCGTCTTTAAACTTGTATGCTGCACCAAAAAATAACGGCCCGGTTATTTCAAAAACTTCTACATCTTTCGGCAATGTATATTTCCCTTCCACGAGGTCGTAACCAAATTCGCTATCTTCTATTTCCCTGGTAAGAATACTTACGTCACTGAATTTGATCATATTCCTCATAAATAAAAATACAGCCAGCACCATTCCTATTTCAAGCGCTACAGTAAGGTCAATTAAAACAGTCAGGGAAAAAGTGATTAGTAAAACCGCTACATCTCCTTTTGGTCCCTTTAATACAGAGCGAAAATTTTTCCATTCACTCATATTATAAGCCACAACAATCAATATTCCTGCAAGGTTTGCAATCGGAATATAAGATGCCCATTTTCCCAAAATCAGCAAGATGAGCAAAAGCGTAATTGCATGAACAATTCCTGCCACCGGAGTGCGTCCGCCATTTTTTACATTAGTTGCCGTGCGGGCAATTGCGCCGGTAGCTGGTATTCCGCCGAATAAAGAAGAAAAGATATTCGCAGTTCCCTGCGCTATCAATTCCATGTTAGATCTGTGATTGCCACCAATCATCCCGTCTGCCACGACTGCAGATAATAACGATTCTATCGCACACAATATGGCAATTGTAAAAGCGGGGGCTACCAGGTGTTTGAAAGTCGCAAAATCAATATGCGGTATTTCGGGCGTTGGAAATGAAGACGAAATGATGCCGAAACGGCTACCTATCGTTTCTACAGGTAGTTGCAAAAATTGAACAGCAAGTGTAGTTACAGAGATGGCAATCAACGAGCCGGGAATTTTTTGGGTAACTTTTGGCCAAAGGACAATAATAAGAATCGTGCTGATTGCTATAAGTAATGCATACAAATTAATACTCCCCATATGCATGAAATAGCTTCTCCATTTTTCAATAAAATCCGCCGGAACAGCACCCATCTTTAATCCGAGGAAATCTTTTACCTGTGAAGAAAAAATGATAAGGGCAATGCCGCTTGTGAATCCGATAATCAAGGGATGTGGAATAAATTTTATGACAGCTCCAGCCTTGGCAAGCCCCATAATAATGAGCATAATCCCGGCTATAAATGTGGCAATAATTAAACCGTTAATGCCATAAGTCTGCACAATGCCATATACAATTACAATGAATGCACCCAGTAGGGCCACCAATTTGCACCCGGCTACCTCCCAAAGCAGAAATAATAAAACCCGCTACCACAGCCGTTATTAAGCCTTTTTCGGGAGTAACTCCCGAAGCAATACCAAATGCAATAGCAAGCGGCAACGCTACAATGCCTACAATGATCCCAGCAAGCACATCATTCGCAAATTGCTTTCTATCGTAATTTTTTAAAGTATCAAATAATTTTGGCCTGAACATTTATTATTATTTTCCAAATTTTTCTATCTCAGATTTAATTTATACAATTCAGGAACCATAAAAATTTATTTTGATTTATAAACCAAAATATCCGGATTAATATTTATTGATAACCACACCCAGTTTTGCAATGATTTCATACTTTGATTTGGCAATACATTCTTTACATATTTCATTGAAGGATCTGTGAACATCTGTGAATAGCCACCGATAAGCTTTACATCATTCATGACCTTGTAACCAAAAGTAAGGTCTGCTTCATTGCCCAATGTAGAAGAGGCTTTGCCGCCTGAATAATTGATGATTCTGTCAGCAGATTCAAAATGATGCAACGCAAGTTGCCAACTCAGTTTTGCGGTGCTATTCAAATTCAGATTGACATAAGAATCCCAAAGCCCTACATTATCATGTGCGCTTGAAACATAGAAGTAATCCATAGAACCGTAGAATTTATGTCCTGTTCCATACAGTGGATTGAAATAAGAAATATTGGATGAAGTAGCATCCATATTGCGACCACTTAAATAATCACTGCCGACACCTAAACCGAACTTTTTATTGAAGCTATAATCCGCTTTTACTGCCGCCATCCAAGCATTTGTTTTTATAGATGAAGCATTTTTTACAGGATTTCTTCCTGTTTGGTAGTAATAAGTACCGCTTACGTTCCACTTATCTTTTTTATAATAAATATTTCCACCGAGGGTTTGTAAGTTTGAAATAGAAGAATCAATTTTGTTTTGTGTATCAAGGTTCATAATCAATGCTGACGCTGATAATGAATTGGTGAACTTATATTTCATCCACAAAAATTGCATTGACTTATAAGGCTGGCTTAATGAATTATCAAAGAAAGTATTATTTACTTTTTCTGCATTTTGATTAAATGCAAAAGCTGCATTTGCGGTGAATTTATTTTTCTCAAAGCCAAGCAAAGCCGCGTCGTGTTTGCGCGCGGCGTTGTTCCAGTCCAATGCGCCCAAAATCCTTTCGTCATCGTAAGCAAAAACCTGGCGACCAACTTTGAGGTACCATGCCGGGTTAAAATAAAGTTTTGCCCAGGCCTCATAAAGTGAAACATCATTCGCCGTAGTTTGCACCTGTGGGTCATTTCCCCAGGTAGTAACCACCTGGGTACTCAACCCGATTATCAATTTTTGGTTTTTCGAATAAGTTAATCCCAGGCGACTGCGTTGTGAAACAAAAGAAGCCGGTTTTTGTCCGTCCAGTATGGGTGTAAAGAGGCCATTTCGAAATTCAGCTCGTGGCCTTAATTGAATATTTAATCGTAACTCATCACTATCAGTTTGTGAGTAAACATACGGCGTGTAAAAAAAAATGATTGAAAAAAAGAGTAGAATGGAAAATATTTTTCTATTGCTTTTAATAACTTTCATGAGATATATAATTTAAAAATGTTTAGCAAAATTCGTGTGGATGAGTTTTCTATCAACTAATATTTATCAGAAAAAAACATGAGTATAATCATATAAATCACAATAATAAGATGGTACATGTTTTTTACCAAACGATAATTTATCTTTGGGAAGTCTCGAAACTTTTTCAACAAAAGTCAATAGGAACAGGCATTTTAAACTTAAGCACTCGTTTATATTCGCTTACTCTTCTTTTATTTTTTGGCGTGATAAAACAAAGTAACAAAAAAATTATGGTTGCATAAAAAAACCAAAAATACGAATGATTGTAAAAAAAATTAGTTTATCTGCATTACTTTCTTTTTGCTAACGATATTAATTTAAAAAAACTTAAAGCACTTTTGCGGGGCATCTCCAAAATTTTATCTGGCAACGGTTTGCTCCAATTATCGTTATTTTACAATCAATATTTACAAGGGTTTAAATTTTTTGAGAGACCTTTACAGTTATTTGTAGAAAAAGTGTCCCTATGGAAAAACGACTTCAGCTAGAGCAGGAAAAATTCAAAGCGATATTTCAAAATGCTTCCCTCGGAATTCTTGTAGTTGATCAATCCGGCACCATCGCACTGGCCAATGACTTTCTACTGGCGCAATTCGGGTATTCGGATGCCATGGAATTGATTGGGAAAAAAATGGAAATACTTATTCCCAAAAGATACCATCATCAGCATGTCTCGGATCGTGGCCACTATATGGAGCATCCTGTCACCAGGCCAATGGGAATTGGAAGGAATCTTTTTGGAATAAAGAAAGACAGCAGTGAAATTCCGTTGGAAATAAGCCTGAGTAGTTACAACAATGATGAAGGCGTTTTTTCAATTGCTTTCATAAGCGATATTTCCCAAAGAATAAAAGTGCAGAATAAATTGCTCGAGCAACGTCTGGCTCTGGCTGACATGAATAAAAAGATGGAGGTATTGAATGAAGAACTGGAAAAAAAAGTGGAGACGCGTACTTCTAAGTTGCATGAAACCATGCAAAAATTAGAAGCATCCAAAGATGAACTTTCAAAAGCACTGAGTAAAGAAAAAGATTTAAACGATTTAAAAAGTGGTTTTGTGACAATGGCGTCACACGAATTTAGAACACCGTTGAGCACCATACTATCTTCAGCGTCGTTGTTAGCAAAATATAAACTTACTGACGAACAGAGCAAAAGAGACAAGCATGTGCAACGTATCAAATCTTCAGTAATCAATTTAAATAACATTCTCAATGAATTCCTTTCGCTGGGAAAGATTGAAGACGGAAAAATTTCAGCTCATCCATCCATTTTTAATATTGAAGAACTTATCAGACAACAGATTAACGAGATGACTGAAATGCTAAAACCGGGCCAGCACGTAGTCTATTCACACGAAGGCAACAAGGAAGCGACACTTGATGAGGTGTTGTTTAAAAATATTATTATCAACCTGCTATCCAACTCAGCAAAATTTTCCGGAGAAAACAAGCCTATTTTTATCTCCAGCAGAGTCACGGATAAAACAATAAACTTTTTTATAAAAGACAAGGGAATCGGCATTTCAAAAAAGGACCTGGGGCATTTATCTGAAATATTTTTTCGCGCTGAAAACGCATTAAATATTCCGGGAACGGGTGTTGGGCTCCACATCGTATCTAAATACGTAGAAATGATGAACGGGAAAATGAAAATAAAAAGTGAACTGGAAGATGGAACAGAAATAAACATCATCTTTGCACGATGACAAAAATAATGTTGGTTGAAGACAACGATGAAATCAGAGAAAACACCCGTGAAATATTAGAACTTGCTAATTATCAAATCACGACTGCCGCTAACGGAAAAGAAGGCTATGAAAAAGCGCTGGCAGTTACTCCCGACCTGATTATATGTGATATAATGATGCCCGTGCTGGACGGATATGGGTTGCTTCACCTTATCAGTAAAAACGAAAGTTTAAAAAGTATTCCGTTTATTTTCCTTACGGCCAAAACCGAACGCAATGATTTCAGGAAAGGAATGGAAATGGGTGCTGATGATTATATTACCAAACCTTTTACCGATGTGGAACTGATGAACGCGATTGAAAGCAGGTTGAAAAAGGCAACATTCCTAAGCGAACGTAGTATTAGTGCCCAAAACCTCAATCAGTTTTATAACGAGATAAAAAATGAAGATGCGCTAGAAAATCTGACTAAATCGGAGACCATCAATTATTATAAAAAAAAACAAGGGATCTACGCGGAAGGGAATTATCCACACGGCCTTTTTTATTTAATATCCGGAAAGGTACGAACGTATAAAAGCAATGAACTTGGCAAAGAGCTAACTATAAGTCTATACAGCACTGGTGATTTTTTTGGATACAATGCTCTCTTAGAAAATACTTCATACAAGGAAAACGCTGAAACATTGGAAAAAAGTGAAGTAAGCATTATTAGCCGGGAAGACTTTGAGATACTCATCAATAATAACAGAGAGGTTGCAAAGAAATTCATCAAACTACTTGCTCAAAATGTAACTGAAAAAGAAGACCAATTAATTAACATCGCCTATAATTCACTTCGAAAAAGAGTAGCAGATGCCATCATTACACTAGCTAGAAAATACAAAGAAGAAGGAGGTGCTGATTTTATGATTCATATATCAAGAGAAGACCTGGCGCACATTGCAGGCACTACTACCGAATCGTTGATAAGAACACTCAGTGATTTCAAAAGCGAAAAACTAGTTGAAGCAGAAGCGGGATTTGTAAAGATCTTAAATGAGAAAAAACTCTTGTCCATGCTCAATTAATACCCCTGATTTTCCGACATCTTTCCCTTAAATTCGTCCGTTAATTTCAGAAACTTTTTTTCAAACTTAGCAATGTCCTTCTTCAAATTATTATAATCTGCTATCTCTTTACCTGGCAATTCTCCTTCTTTCTTGGGTCGCCGAAGAAACCTTGAAAATTCTTCCAGCCGAAAAAATAAGTTTTTAAGCTTATCATCCATAATCAATAATTCATTCTGAAAGTATTCTGCCAGTTGCAAATAATTATTATCTTCATTATTATCTACCAGTTCGCTTAGTTGATATTTCAACAACACATTTTCCTGTTTAAATCGCTCCAATTTTTCCTTCCATATATGTTGTTCCTGATTAAATTGATTCCTATCTAATAAAGTCATTTTACTTATTTTGGGATGCGTATTTCAATCGCATTTATAGACGAAAGCTATGTCTTAATTAATCACACCCTATTCCTATTAATTTACAAATGTGTGATAAAAAAAAAGTAACCAAAATGATATTAAGCAGTTTAAAATATGATGCGTATCATATCAAACTACACCTACATAAATAATTTCACAACTTTTTTGTTGTAGTGTAACTTGATTGTTGAGTTCCTGGACCTGGTAGGGAAATCTTGGAATATCTTTACCCGCAACTCATAAAACAGGTAAATATAAAATCAAAATCATACGGAAATACAAGCCCCACTGCAAGTCTGTTTGCTGCGGTGAAGACAAGACAAACCGTTCATTTACTTGGTTCTATTTTTAGCGTTTGTACATCTTAGAATCCATTTTTTCACAACGACCGGTGATTTCCTTTATGTGAATTCTAAAAACAATACCATCAATTCTATTAAAGTCATTTGTGGGAAACGGCCACTCGGGAGTAAACTTTACTGTTTCGCTTGACACATTGGGAAGTATCCTCGATAACAAAATCTTTAACCCTTTCGTTCTTTCTGATTCGTCAGTTAGTTCCTCAAAGGTACCCCAGATAATTACCGATTCCCAGTCCGACATGTTTTGCATGTTGTCTATCTGGAAACAAACATCTGGATTTTTTCTCATCATTTCTATTTTCATCCCATTAAACGTGCGGGCATAGATGTAATCGCTGTCATAAGCATAACTTATAGGAACTACATACGTTTTACCATCGGCATGGCAACCTAACCTTCCAATAATACTATTAGATAGTACATCAATCATTTGTTTATTACTCAATGTGTCAAACATGATCTAAATTTTTATTGATCCATCAAAATTAATTTTCCCGTTGGATTGTAAAAATGATGTAAGACAGAAAACAAAATGATTGTTATCATAAGCAGATAAATATCAATTGAGGGATATGCCTTCCTTTTTTCGAATTGCTCGAACTAGATCACAGCGACATAATTTTAAACATCACCTTTGTCTATCTAACTTCAACTCTCTAAATTTTTAATATTTTCTAAATAGATTGAAATTTCTATCTATTCAGAATATTGATGGAATATATTTATTCGCTGATCAAGCGAATCAAGAGCTTTTGTCGCCTCGGCAGTATCTGTTATATTTTTCAGACGATATGATTGACGTATAATCGGGGGCGGTGATGTATGAGGCGTTCCCAGGTAAAACATGTGCCACGTTTTTCCCTCTTTGATTATCCACGGAGAAGATGCACTTTTAGCGTCATTTGAGCCGGGTTTCGCCAGTTTTAAAATAGCGCCTTTTTTTACCCAATGTTTTAAGTCTTTACTTTCTGCAAGACAAGACCTCCATCCATCCTTTCCCGCACCATCATAAAACAAATAATAAGTACCATTCACGCTGTTTACATTAGCCTCCCTTGCTCCGTAGATATCACAGCTATCAGGCCCATCGCCATATCTTAATACGATACCCTAGTCTTTGCATAAGATTCTCTTATTAGGCCACGGCCTGCCATCAATATAAGGCGAGGGCTGCCCTATTAACAAATTAGGCAAATACAGGCAAAGAAAAAAACAGCAACATTTTAAAATTAATTTTTTTTGTGTGATACCCATTTTGTTATGGCTTTTATGCACATTGACAAACTCATATCAATCCATGATTAATATATTATTTCTGAATTACAAAATGATAAACCCCTGAACCCAACTCCAACACAACATAGCCGTCTTCGGTGCCTTGTACTTTGATATCGGTAACCTGTGACAATATTTTTCCGCTTTCTTTTACTGCATCTGCATTTTGCTCAGGAACAAATACAGTGGCCTTCGTGTTAGCGGGTATTTCCACATCCCTTGATAAATTTCCATTTTCTATTTTCCACGAATTGGAAACTTTGCCATAATAAGTATCGAGACTCGCGGAAGCATAAGTGAAATCGCCGCCAATGTGGGGATTAATTCTTATGTGTTTGTACCCAACTCCATCTTCATAGGTATCTATGCCCACCATCTTGCGATACATCCAATCTCCGATAGCTCCGTAAGCATAATGATTGAAAGAATTCATGCCGGGATTTTCAAAAGTACTGTCTGGCTTTTCTCCATCCCATCTTTCCCAAATTGTGGTAGCGCCCATCGTTACCGGGTATAACCATGATGGATACGTCTTTTGCAATAATAATTTATAAGCAATGCTGTCATATCCAAAACGAGTCAGCACTTCACACAGATAAGGTGTGCCGAGGAAACCGGTCGTAAGATGATTGTCGTAGCTCTTTATATTTTCAACTAATCCTTCTGCAGCTTGTTTTCTCAAATCTTCCGGCAGCATGTCAAAATTTAATGCCAGTACATAAGCCGTTTGGGTGCCGGAAACGAGACGGCCATTCGGAGTAACATATTCTTTTAAAAACGCTTCTTTTACTTTTTTCAATAACGCGGAATAAGTTGTTACATCTTCAGTTTTGCCAAGAACTTTTGCTGTGTTGATGAGTAGTTGTGTGGAGTGAGCATAGAAACATTGGGCGATTAAATATTTATTGGTAATAGCCGCCGTGCCTGAGTTAGGATCTTCAGGGCTATAAAACAACCAGTCGCCAAAATGAGAACCTGTGTTCCAAAGATTATCATGGCTTTGGTGATGCATATATTCTACCCATGCTTTCATGCTGTTGTATTGATCTTCCAATATTTTTTTATCTCCATAAGCGAGATACATATTCCAAGGAACGATTGTTGCCACATCTGACCAGCCTGCAGATCCGCCTGCGGTTGGTCCCAATACACTTGGAACTATATGCGGCACAGCGCCGTCGGCAAACTGATCGGCTGCTACATCTTTCATCCACTTGTCAAAGAAATTATTTACGTTCATGTTGAAAGAAGCGGTCCTGGAAAAAACCTGCGCATCGCCTGTCCAGCCAAGCCTTTCATCGCGCTGCGGACAATCCGTTGGTACATCTAAGAAATTCCCTTTTTGTCCCCACTCAATATTGTGCTGCAACTGATTGATCAACGCATTGGAAGTAGTAAAAGTGCCGGTAGGTTTCATATCGGCATAAATGGCAACAGCCGTAAAATCATCAGGATTTAAATTTCCTTTTATGCCTTCCACTTTTATATAACGGAAACCGTAGTACGTAAAATGCGGTTCAAAAATTCTTCTCCTTTTCCATTTAAAATATAGGTGGATGTTGCTTTTGCTGCACGAAGATTCGCTGTATAAAAATTACCTTCTTTGTCTATCACTTCTGCATGCTGTATGATAATCTTGTCGCCTTCATTACCATTGACTTTCAGCATTACCCAGCCAACCAGGTTTTGCCCAAAGTCTATCACTTTTTCTCCTTTAGGTGTTGTGATAATTTTTACCGGTTTAAATGTTTCGTGTTTCGTGGCCGCCTCATTAATGGTGGCAATGAGGTTATCATTTGAAAAATTTTCAACTTCCACTCCGCTCCATTTAGAATCGTCGTAGCCCGGCAATGTCCATCCTGTTTTTTCCAGGCGAGCATCAATGGTTTCGCCATCGTAAATACTTGAACTTCGGATGCTTCCTGTTGTCGATTTCCAGCTTTCATCTGACACAATTGTTTTGGTAGAACCATCATTATAGGTAATGATCAATTGGAGTAAAAGAGAAATATCTTTTCCATAAATATTTTTATTATTGTCCCATGCGAGGTGTCCGCGATACCATCCGCTGCCGAGTGTTACACCGATGGCGTTGCTTCCCTGTTTTAGCAGATCGGTTACATCATATTCCTGGTATTGAAGTCTTTTGTTGTAGCTGGTCCAGCCCGGTGTAAAATAATCATCGCCAACCCGATGGCCATTTATTTTCGCTTCGTATAATCCATGAGCGGTTATAAAAACAGCCGCGGATTTTATCTTTTTATCTGATGAAAATTGCTTTCTAAACATAGGGCTTGGCTGGCCAACAATATCTACGAAACCCGGTTCAATCCATTTGGCCTTCCAGCTTGCCTGTCCGGCAGGCAGGTCACTTACATCTAAAAATGCCATTTGAAAAAAAGCCGGTATACTCCAGCCGGACGCCTTACCGTAATTATCCCATACTCTTACCTGCCAGAAATATTTCTTTGCTGATTGCAAAGGATTGCCTTTATAGATAACACGCACTGATTCGTCAGACAGAATTTTGCCACTGTTCCATTCCAGGTCTTTTCCTTTTTTTAAATAAGACAAATCGTTGCTCACTCTTATTTCATAAGCAGCCTGGGTGAGGTTTTTTTTGTCCGATTTTAATTGCCAGCTAAATTGCGGGTTTGAAACACCTATTCCTATTGGATTTGGGAGGTTATTGCATAATAGCTGACTTACATTAGTTTGGCTGAACCCTGCTATCGCGACGAATTGGAATATCACCAGGGTAATTAATTTTCTCATGATTTTATTACATTAAGTAACGGTGAAAATAAAAGAATAAAAGTAGCCCTATTAAAATGGGAAGCTATCCTGCTCTCACCTGCTTCTCCTATTTTCGTTTAAAACCTGTCAGTAAGATGATGCCATCTTGCCTCTCTTTACTTTTTATAAATGTAGAAATAGCCCGGGCTACTTTTTCTTTTCGGGAGTAAAAATATTCAGATCCCACTCACGGTAAAAATGAATTTCCATCTGACCACCGGGAGTTATTGTAATCGGCAAAAATACATATTGAGATTTGGGACTTCCTGAGCCGTTCCATCTGTCGCCCATGTAGAGATAGGCGTTTTTATAACCAGGGATTTTAAAAATATAGCAACGTTGAGAGTTGAATGAATTGTCTCCTGCATCGCCAACAAATGGAGAACCCTGTATCACATATGGACCTGTAATGGATGTCGATGTATAATAGTGTCCTGGATTAGGCGTCCATCCGGAACATCCACTGGTAAAAAGGTAAAACGTTCCATTTTTTTTCAGAATGTCTGGTCCTTCACAATGCGCGTTAATATCAACATCATTGCTCGTCACATTAAGATAATCAGCAGATAGTTCTACCATCCTGATGGTACGATTGACATGGTCTGCAGCGTAACCGATATAGGCTTTTTTCGTTTCCGGATCTACATACAGACCAATGTCTCTTGATTCATGCCCGTTTGGCCGGAAATGATTTTGGAGTTTAAACGGGCCCGTTGGTTTATCGCTTACGGCAACACCGAGTTCCGCAATCGAATAACGGTTGCCGTCATAGTGAAACCACATGACGTACCTTTTGTTGATTTCGTCATAAATTACTTTTGGCCGTTCAAAAATTTCTATATTGCCTTTTGTCATTACAACGCCTTCGTTTTTCCAGTTGTACAAATCTTTCGAAGAATAACAGGCCGCACCACGCGGATTTCCGTAGTGCTCGCCGTACCAGAAAAAGGTTTGTAAAGAATCAACATAGATGATATTCCCACCATGGCAATCAATAGGAAGTCCATCGTCAGCAAGCCATTCGGCGCCTGTTTTAAAAGAAGTAAAATAGGTTGGGTTTTGAGCGAATGGAGATGAAAAAATTAATGTCATAAGGAAAATAAGCAGACTGATTCTTGTCACTGACAGCGATTGAGGTTTATTTCTTTTATCCATCTTTTCAAACTTTTTAATGCTTAGCGTTGATAAAATTAATTATTAAGTGCCAACAATTATTTTCTTCAGTCATATTTATTCTTTTATTGAAAATGGGAATAATGCTTATTTGTTTGTTGACTGTGCATTTTAGTTTAGACAAAAAGTTTATATTATCTGGTTAACTATTAATATCTTTTTTAGCTTCTTGCCACAAAAGGTCAGTTTAATGATAGCAATCAGAAAAATGTATGACTTAGATCATTCTTTAGGAACTCCAAGGAGGATAATTTTGCAGAAATAATTGACTGAACTTATTGTTAACCCAGTACACATAACGTCATGCTTCTCGCAACTACCCCAAAAAAAATCATCAGGCAAACAAAACAAAATCAACTTCCAGTTACAAAACTGGGCATTACTTTTCCCTTTCAACCTTCTATGCAGGATAAAAGACTTATACAAAGCACTCTTGCCTATATCACAAAATCCGTAGAAACAAAATTGAAAGAAAAATACAATAGTACATTTCAAAAAAGTACTCTTGCAAGATTGGAAAAAGTTTTCAACAGGCTGAATTATAACACCAACAAGAAAAGTGTTGCGATAGTGATTGGTCCCGATGAAGAGAGAATTACCTATTTGAATTTTTTTACAAAACCTTTAATTTATTTAAATAAAAATATTTCCATTTTCAATCTTGTAGCCAACACAAATAACCAGGCTGAATTTTTTCTTTTGTTTTCACGAGGTGCAAAATCAACACTTTTTGAATACTACAATGGTAAACTTCATAAAGAATACGAAACAGAAGAGAGTGGATTCATTTCGAATTCAGCCGGAGAACAGCCTATTATAGCAAAATCAAACACGGGCGCCAGGGATCAAAAGATTTTGAACATGTTAAAATTAATGAATCGTAAGAACAACAAACCTGTGTTTATTACCGGAACGACCAGAGATGTAAACCGGTTATGGGATTCAGCTCCCGATCGGGAAATTATGTTTAAAAAAGGAAGTACGTTTTTAAATACTCCGCGCGATCAATTAGAATTTCTTGCTTCCGAAATCAACGCTGAATGGAGATATTGGCATTATGAATTTTTAGCCGGAAAAATAGCGTTAGCAAAAAAGTCGGATCACCTGATCAGCAAAATTTTTGCTGTGTCTGAAGGCTTGAAATGCAGTAGAGACGGTCTTCTTCTGATTGACAAATATTATAAAAAACAACTGTTGAAATCTTTGCAGACGAATTTGCTTTTAAAATCACCGGGAATATGGATGAAACATTTGGAACGATTTCTGTCAAGGGGCAACCAAATTGAAATTGTCAAAACCGGGTTGTTGAAAGATTATGGCGGTATTGTATTAATAGAAAGTGAAGCAATGGACAGTCCAAATCGCCTTCAGCTCAATGGTCCGATTAATTTAAGAAAGAATAATTTTATCCTTTTCTAAAACTGTTCGGTTATGAATTTTTTGCCCAATCATAGCGGCCGTTGCGCCAGGGCACTTTGCACCCAACCAAAACTTCGAACCAAATCCTTAAATAATCATTTCAAATAGGTCACCCTTCTTTAATATCAATAAATGGATTGGCCTTCCATGCATTTATTGAAAAATCAGCATTCAATCTCATTTAATAAAAACACTGACCAATCTCATACCTGGTACTGACAACCGTCCTTTGCCTAAATAGAAATTTCGGATAGTTTTGTTCTTGTAATAATTATTTTAAATTTTTAAAATTGAAGAATTTTAATGCAGCAAGTGTATTATGAACCAGAGTCAGTAGCGTTCTTAATAATTTTTAATTCACACGAAAAACGAAAAATTGTGCAATCAGAAACTAAAATACCTGTACCAAATCCAAAGTTTAATTTATTAATCAGTCAATTCCGGCGTGAAAACCAAAGCTGGATGCGAACGATTGAATTTTTAATTGAAGAAGACATTATTTTGAAAGCGGGTATTTCTGAGGTCTTAAAAAACATGAGCCAAACAGATGAGGGCATACTGAAAAGATTGGAACATTTCCACAACCGTTTAATAAAGCAGAACGACAATGTGAGGTTGCTAAGCACAGGCGTGGCCGATATAGGAAAAAAAATTAACCTGGATAATTTTTTTGAAAGCGATCTTATCAATACTATAACACGCATTCAGACGATACTGAGAAAACAGATAGAAACAGTAGAACTGGAATTGCTAAAACTGAAATTTGAGTTTAATGATTACATTGGAGGGATCTTACAAGTCGGATAAAACTAAAATAATCTTCTTAGAAACCTTCCTGGCTTACATCTAATTGACAAGCGTTTCTAATTTTTTTGCATTTAAAATAGTAATGACGCTTTCCCTGATGCTAATCAGATTTTCATCTTTAAAATCACCCAAAGTCCGGATCAAAGATTCCGTAGCAGTGCCTGCAATAGAAGCAAGGTTTTCCCTTGTGATTTCTATTTGAAATTTTTCCGCATTATTAGTGTTATATTTCTTACATAAAGTTAATAAGGCATCCGCCACTTTTTTTCTAAGAGAATTGTAAGCCATCCCTAACAATTGATTTTCCTTTTCTGAAATATTTTGTGCTAATAGTTGAATAAATTTCCTGCTTATTTCGTGGCTATTATTAATCAACAAATCAAAATCTTCTTTCGGTATGATTGCCAATACAGTGTCCTCTATTGCAACAGCTGTTTCATGATAATTGCAATCTTCCAGCAGGGCTATGTGCCCTAAAAACTCTCCCTCATTATATAAACCTAAAACTAAAGCTTTGCCATTCTCATTCGTTTTGTAGGTTTTTACTTTTCCTTTTTGTACATAGAATAACGAGGTGGGACGGTTATGTTCTGAATAGATCAACTGTTTCTTTTTGTAAACATTTGTGTTCCGATCGTTTGTCAAATCCTGCATAAAGTCTTTGCTGCTTACTTCCATAAGTTTTTGCATTCCTTTCAGCCCCTCATTTACGCCTTCCGTTAATACCTCGATTTTCTTAAGCCGGCTTTCTACTGCAGTTAACAATTCAGTGCCGGTAAAAGGTTTGGTAATATAATCATCAGCTCCCAGGTCCATCCCTTTGCGGAAATCATTGTGTTCTGATTTAGCGGTGAGGAAAATGAAAGGCTTGTTTTTAGTAGTCGGATTTTTTTGCAATAGGTGCAATACGCCGAAGCCATCCAGCACCGGCATCATGATATCGCAGATAATTAAATCCGGCACCTCATCATGATAAATGCTTGGATTTTGGGTGCCAATTATTTCATCCGCTTTATAACCCAGCAGGATTTCTGCGGCCTGGTTAAATAAATTGATAGTGCCATCGGAATCTGTGGCAATGATCATAGCACCGGAGGAATCAAGTACCACTTTTTGAAACTGCGTTATTTGAACCAGTTCTTCTTTAGCCTTCTCTGTTTCAATTACCTGTTTTTCCAGTTGGGAAATAGTGATATCCAGTTCATCGGTCCGCTCTTTTACTTTCAGCTCCAGTTCAGCATTTAATTTTCTTATCTCATTTTCATCTTTTTTTCTTATCGAAATATCGCTTATGAATAGTATGGCAAAACTTTCTTTATCTGTTTTGAAATTGCCCAAAGTAATCTCAGCCGGAAATTCGGTCCCATCCTTTTTTACTGCATACAAATCCATACCAGATCCCCTTGCCTCATTTCCGGGATTTTTAAAATAATCAGCAAGATGTAATTTGTATTTCTCTTGAAAACGTGCTGGAATGAGTATTTCAATTTTTTTACCTGCAAGTTCTTTTTTTGTATATCCGGACATTCGCAGCGTGCAGCTGTTCATCAAAACAATCCGGAGCTGCTTGTCTATGATGATGACACCGATAGACGCATAATCCATCAAGGCGCCGAAACGTTGTTTTTCTTTTAAAAGACTTAATTCAGCTGCTCTTGCCCTGTCTATTTTTTCAATTTGTAGTAACCGGTATTCTTCACCATCTGCTGTAAATGAGCTATGCTGTGTGTGTCCCCAAAAAAACGTTCGGTCCCGTGTTATGTATTCTATTTCATCAAAATAGTACCCCTTTAAGTTTATTTCCTTGTCAATTGCCTTCAGCGCTCTCTTATCAGGAACTTTTTTCCTTAAATCAGGCGCAAACATATTAAGAAGGTCATTGTCATTTTCATATCCGAATAATTTAGCACCCTTTTCATTTACGAATACAAATTTTAAATCGCTTACCCGCACAACTGCTAAAAAATCAAATGTATTTTTTGAAATAGCCTGAAGAAGGGCTTCGCGAAATCCGGATTTATAATGCATTCCTGCTTCAGACATAAATTTAGTAAGAAAATTGTTTTTGTTAAGCTGATGGCACATTTCGTTTCAAAATGAAAAATTTTCCTGTATGCAATATTACTTTAGCAGGTTTTTTGTTGAAATGATGTAGATCATTTTTGGGTATGATCTGTATCAATAGTGGAGTAGAGGAAAATAAAGGCAGACAAATCAGTGACTTTCAGGTGCGATGATTTACGCGAGGCTCACTCATTTAATTCATTTATCTGTTCCTTGATTTTGTAGCTTTAGCTGCTGTGGTTTTGTTTTAAACCGGCCCTTATCCCATCAGTAAACGAATAAATAATTAGAATAAAGCAGATAGGTCGAGATGAATTGAATAGTATTTGTTTTAAGCTAATAATATTAGTATATTTGAGCTAAAATTATTAGCCATGTTTACAGGAATGAGTTTAATAGAATTTACAAAAAAGTTTCAGAGTGATGCTGATTGCA
>Ga0207933_1001097_pt1 | contig 22034 bp, 15 predicted proteins | sample NGESurdeep092012_4_FD_184488 | JGI IMG/M metagenome (GOLD analysis project Ga0207933, IMG submission 184488) | Arctic peat soil microbial communities from Barrow, Alaska - NGEE Surface sample F53-3 deep-092012 (SPAdes) | ecosystem: Environmental > Terrestrial > Soil > Wetlands > Peat ...
ATGCGCGTCTCCTGCAACGCCATTGATATTCTCGGCGGCCACGAAGATGCGATCGGCTTCAACCCCGCGCAGCACGTGCTCTCGAATGCCGACTATGCCAATGATTCCACCCAGCTGGTCGAGGTGATGAGAGCCCAGCGCAAGCAGGGCGCCGACTTCACCAAGATCTACGAGACCGGCCGCGACCACCTCGCAGATGGAGTCTTCACCACGCCCTACCAATACACCGAGGCGCAGCTCGCCGCCGCCGTAGCCGAGGCCCACCGCACCGGCTCCCGCATTGGTGTCCACTGCACCGGCGAACCCGGCGCCTCCTACGCCGCCGAGGCAGGCGTAGCCAGCATCGATCACGCCCTCAATCTCTCTCCCGCCACCATGAAGCTGATGCGTGACAAGGAGATCTACGCCGTTCCTACTTTCGCTATCTTCGAATACTTCGCCGACCACGCCCCCACCCCCGCGGCCGCCCAGAGCGAACGCGCAATGCTCGCCTTCCATGCAGCGCAGTTCAAGGTGCAGATGGCCGCCGGCGTCCCCTTCGCAGTCGGATCGGACGTCGGCCCCTTCCCGCACGGGACACAGGCGCGCGAGTACGAGCTGATGGCGAAATTTGGTATGAGCCCCGCCGATGTTCTCCGCTCTGCATTGATCAACGGCGCGAGGCTCCTCGACTGGGCCAGCGAGATCGGTCAGCTCAAGCCCGGCTTCTTCGCGGACATCATCGCCGTTCCCGGCGATCCTCTCGCCGACATCTCATCGGTCACACACGTGCGCTTCGTCATGAAGAATGGTGAAATCGTGCGCAAAGACTGATCGAACGAACGCTTAAACTAACCTACTTTTTCGCTCAGCTCCACCCATCGCTCGATCAACAGGTCATGCTCGGCCTGCGCAGATTCCAACTCCGCCAACGCATTCGTCAGTGCCTCAGCATCGATCACAACGGATGGATCGGCCAACTGCGTCTTCGCGTTCTCGAGACGCTCATCCGCTGCTTGGATGCGAGCATCGATGCTGTCGTACTCACGCTGTTCTATGTACGAGAGCTTCTTGCGAGTGTTCGCGGCCACCCCTGCCACAGGGGCAACCGGTGGCTCAATGCGGCCTCCATTCGAGCCAACTGCCCGCCACTCCTCCCACTGCGCGAAGCTGGCGAAGAGAGCTGCGTTGCCACGGCCATCGAGACCCAAGACGGACTCCGTAACCCGGTCAAGCATGTAACGGTCATGCGTGACCAGCACGAGCGCTCCGGCAAAATCCAGCAGGGCTTCTTCGAGAATCTCGAGCGTGGGAATGTCAAGATCGTTTGTCGGCTCATCGAGAATCAGCACATCCGCCGGCTGCAGCATCAGCCGCGCCAGCAAAACCCGCGCCCGCTCCCCACCGCTCAATCGCTCAACCGGTTGATTAAGTTGATCGCCCGTGAACAGAAATTTCGCGGCATATCCTGCAACGTGCACGACACGATCCTGGTACACGACTGAATCCGAATTCGGCGCAAGCGTGCGCCACAATGTGAGTGCCGGGTCAAGCTGACGCATCTGGCTGAGGTAAGCGGTGCGAAGCGCGCCGGCACGCACAAGACGGCCGGAGCTGACCGGAACCTCTCCTGTCATCGCACGAAGAATCGTCGTCTTGCCAGAGCCGTTCGGTCCAACGATGCCCAACTTCGCTCCATTCGTGAGGACGAAGCTCAGATCGTGCACGATCTCCCGGTCACCGAGCGTGATTGCGGCATGGTCCATCTCAAGCAGTCGCTTAGTCTGTCGTTCGCTGGCTTCAAACGTCAGGTCTGTCGCGGATACACGCAGCCGCTCGTCCACGTCGGCGAGCTTGCCGATCAATGCATGCGCATTGTCGATTCGCGCCTTGGCCTTCGTGGCGCGCGCCTTGGGCCCGCGGCGGAGCCACTCGATCTCGGTGCGAACACGGTTGCGAAGGCCCTCCTGCACACGCTCCTGCGACTCGCGATAGGCCTCGCGGGTTTCAAGAAACCTTGAGTAACCGCCGCGAACTCGCAGCAGACCGTCGCTATAAACGCGACTGAGTTCAACGATCTCGTTCGCCGCGTTCTCAAGGAAATAGCGATCGTGCGTAACGACGACAACCGCAACGCTAGACGTCGCCAACGTCTGCTCGAGCCATTCAATGCCATCGATATCGAGGTGATTTGTGGGCTCGTCCAGCAGCAGAACATCCGGCCGCAGAACGATAGCCTCAATCAGCGCCAGCCGCTTGCGCCAACCACCGCTCAGGCTTGCGGCCGGCGCGTCGAAGAGCGCCGCGCCCCCTGTGTTTTGATCGACAAAACCGGCGCGGCCGAGCGCTTCGCGCAAACGCTGCTCCCGCTCTTCGTGCGGGATAGCAGCGTGCTCCATCGCTGCTTCAACCACTCCGCGCACGGTAACGTCAGGTGTAAATTTCGAATCCTGCCGGACGTGACTCACCCTCGCACGCTTGCGTAGGACAACCTCGCCGCTATCCGGCTTTTCTTCGCCTGCGAGTAAGGCCAGCAGAGTCGATTTGCCTGCACCATTCGGGCCAATCAGGCCAATACGGTCGCCCTCATTCACCGTCAGCGAGAGGTTCTCGAAGAGCGGAACTGCGCCAAAGCGTTTGGAGACCGATTGCGCTGTAAGGAGAGGTGCCATGCTGTTCCAGTTTACGTGCTGGCAAAGCTGTCATTGTCCAGTCTGGTAACGGATCGCGCTAAGTGAACCCTGATACGCATAGCGCGCACTTGCCAGCTCGATTTGCGCCTGCATCTGCAAGAGTTGTGCCTGGCTAAGCTCGACGATCGAAGAGAGGCCCAGCCTATAACGCGTCAGCGCCAGACCCAACGCGGAGTTTGCCTGTGCTACGAGCTGTTGCGCGACGCTGATACGGTTGAAGTTGTCCTGCGCCTGTAGAACCGTCGTCGTCACATCGCGAGTGATGCCATCGCGGAACTGTTGCACCTGAGCATCGGCTGCGCCGGCGCGAAGCTTTGCCTCCTGCGCGCGCGCCGAATACAGAAATCCATCGAAGATCGGAATGTTCACATTCACGCCGACCGCTCCGTAAAGGTCGCTCGTGATCTGGCTTTCATGCCACGGAGCATCTCCGGTGGCTCCGAGTGCGGTGATCGTTGGCAGCGAAAGATCACGCTCGGCCGTCGCGAAGTGATGTGCCGCCTCAGCCTGCTGCCGGAGGCTGGCGAGATCCGGCCGTTGAGCAAATGCCTGCTGAATGAGCGGTGCGGTGTCTGCGGGTGGTGTAGCCGGAGATGCGGGCGTTTCATCGACGAGGCGATAGATCCTTCCAGTATCGTTGCCAAGTAATGCAGCAAGATCTGCCTGTGCGCTCGCACTCTGATTGCGCGCATCCAATAGAAGAAGCTGCGCCTGCGCAAGCTGTGCGTTGGCAAAACTAACGTCCAACGTGGAACGCAGACGCGCCTGCGCGAGCGCGCCGACCTGATTGGCCGTCGCCTGACGAGTATTGACCGTCTGCGTCGCCACCTGAATGAGCGCCTGCGCGCCGAGTGCACGATAGAATGCTTCATCGACAGCGAAGATGATGTCGTCGCGGGTAGCAGAAAGTGTGCTCTGTGCGGCTTGCGCGTTAAGATTTGCGGAAGCGACGAGATTCCGTGTACGGCCGAAGTCGGTGATGAGCTGGTTGAGAGTAACGCCGGCGGCGGCGCGCTGATAAAGCACCGGGTTGTTTAGCGCGCCAGCAGTAAGACGACTGCCATTGTCCGCGCCTACTACCGTCAGATTGCCGGCTAACGTGGGGAGGTCGGCGGCATGTCGCTCGCGCGTTACCTGTCCCTCCGCCAGCGCAAGTAGGTGCGCGATGGTGACACGGGGATTGTGCGCAAGCGCGGTCTGCTCTGCCTGTGCGATTGTGAGCGATGGAGCGTTTGGGGGAACAACCGGTGTTGCAAGACTATTCGGAAGTTGTTGAATTGGAGGTGGGGCTGCAGAAGGCGTCTGTGCCGCAGGCACATTTGTCCCACCCGCAATTGGAACGACCGGCGCAACGGGCAGTGAGGGCAGCGGCGCCGAAGGCATAGCAGGTGGTGTTCCGTTATTGGTTGTCACTGGCGTGGATGTTTGCGCGCACAGTGCCGCAGCCAGCGCCGGACACGCGACCATAAGAAGAAGTGCACGAAGCATGCGCATCAGGCTGCCTCCGCCGGAGCGTTGGAAGATGGCTCTTGTTCTTCTTTGCGATGGACCCAAAGATACGCTGCGGGGACAACAAAGACTGTTACAACCACCGACACAGTCAGGCCGCCGATGATTGCGCGCGCAAGTGGAGCATACTGTTCGCTGCCGGCTTCAAGTGCAAGCGCCATCGGCACCATGCCGACGATGGTTGCAATCGAGGTCATCAACACCGGGCGCAAGCGCACTCGGCATGCCATCGCGACGGCTTCGCGGATGGCCATGCCTTCGTTGCGCAACACGCGCGTGAATTCGACGATGAGAATCGAATTCGAGACGACGATTCCTGTCATCATGATGACCCCCATCAACGACATGACGTTCAGCGTGGTTCCCGTCACCAGCAGGAAAATCAAAACGCCTGTGATGCCGGGTGGAATGGCAAGCAAAATAATCAGCGGATCGATGAAGGAGGAGAACTGCGCCATCAGGATGAGATAGACGAGGACGATCGAGAGAATGAGACCGACGCCGAAGCTGATAAAGGACTTCCTCATGCCCTCAACCGAGCCCCGAACCGCAACGGTAAGATTTTCGGGTAGCTTTGTCTGGTCAATAATTTTCTGCACGCGCGTGCCCAGCCCGCCAAGATCCTCGCCAGAGGGTGAAACGTAGACGTCGATCACGCGGCGAAGCTGATAGTGGTCCACCTCAGTCGGGGTGTTGACGTGCGTTATATTCGTTACCGCGCCAAGCGTCGTTGTAGCCTGCCCATCGCGCGCATGCAATGGAATCTGCTCCAGATCGCCGAGGGACTGCACCTGCGTCTCCGGATACTGCACGGTGAGCAAATAGCTGTTGCCGGTCTTCGGATCGTCCCAATAACTGGGTGCGATCATCCCATTGGAGCTGAGCGATGTGATGACATTGTCCACCACCTCTTGCGAAGTGAGCCCAAGTCGCGCTGCCATCTCACGGTTGACATCCACGCGCAGGCCCGGATAATCCATATCCTGCGGCGTAAGGACGTCGCCCACTCCGGGCAGCTTGCGAATTTTATCCGACAGTCTCTTCGCCGCGGCAGCGGCCTCTTCAAGATTTGTTCCGCCCACCTGGATGTCGATCGGCGCAGGTAAACCGAGATTCACAACAGCATCGACGAGACCGCCGGTCTGAAAGTAGGTGGAAAGTTCCGGAAGATCGTCATGCAGCTTCGCGCGCACTGCGGCGATATCCTCGAAGCTGCTCTTGCGATGCCCTTCCTTCAGACTCACCTGCACAAACGCGGTGTGCTGCCCGGAGTTGCTGGAGTAAATCGCAGAGAAGCCCGGCGCGGTTCCGATGTTCGAGACGATCATGTTGAGATCGCTGCGGGGAACGACCTCGCGGATGTCCTGTTCAACTCGGGCGACATATTTATCGGTGAGCTCAATGCGCGTTCCGCTGGGCGCCTTCACATTGATCACGAACTGCCCGGGATCCGTCCGCGGGAAAAACGAGAGACCGAGTAATGGATAGAGGCCGAGCGAGAGAAGGAATATTCCGAGCACCCCAAGCGTTGTTGCGACCGGACGGAGCAGCGTCTTGCCCACTGCACGGTCATAGTGCATCAGCGAGCGATCATAGCTGCGGTTGAACCAGCGAATGAAGCGCTGAAACGGATTGCCGCCCGGGCGATGGCCAACTTCCTGATGGGCATTTTTGATGAATTTCGCGCAGAACAGTGGAACCACCGTGAATGCGACAAAGAACGATGCGAAAAGCGAAAGCACGACCGAAAGCGCTAACGCCGTGAACAGAAAACGGCTGACGCCATAGAGGAAAACGACCGGGAAGAAGACGATGGCCGTCGTGAACGTGGCGGCGAGCACCGGCAACGCAACCTCGCGCGCGCCCACTTCAGCGGCCTCCTCCGGAGGCTTGCCCATCTCCATGTGACGGAAGATGTTTTCAAGCACCACAACCGAGTTGTCAATCAGACGAGAGAAGGCGAGCGCCAGCCCTCCGAGCACCATTGAGTTAATGGTCTGGCCCATCAGATTGAGAATGAGAAAAGCCGCAAGCGCGGAGAGCGGAATCGACAGCATGACCGCGACGGTTGCGCGCATGCTTCCGAGAAAGATCAGGATCATGACGCCGGTAAGGATGAGGCCAATGCCTCCCTCCCTGCCGAGATTGCGGATCGCCATCTTGACGAAGACGGATTGATCGAAGACAACGCTGGCAACCAGCGATTTCGGTACATCGAGCAGATGCTTCAGCGCGCCGCGAATTCCGTTCACGACAGCAATGGTGTTGGAGCCGCCTCCCTGCTTGAGAATGGGCAGATAGACCGAGTGCTGTCCGTCGACGCGCACGATGTTCGTCTGGATCGCGGATGCATCCTTTGCATAGCCGACATCCGAGACAAGCAGTTGACCATTCCCTACCGAGCGCAATGGAAGACGATCGATCGCGGCTGCCGAGGGAAACTGTGAGTTGGTGAAGATGCTGTAATCGCGCGGACCGATGCGTACATCGCCAGACGGGAGGATATCGTTTGCGCTATTCACGGAGCGCACAACGTCCATCGGGCTAAGCTCGTGCGCTTCCAGTTTTACAGGATCGACGTAGACTTGGATCTGCCGATACTTGCCGCCGAAGGGTGGAGGAATCGACGCCCCCGGCACACCGGCGATCTGTTGCCTGACGGCATACTGGCCCAGGTCATGGAGCTGCGTTTCGTTCAAGCCCTTGCCCTTCAGCGTGACCAGGCACACGGGCAAGCTGGAGGCGTCGAACTTAAGCACTACCGGCGGCAGCGTGCCTGGCGGCATGCGGCGAAGCTGCGCCATCGCAAGGTTGGAGATAGTGTTCACAGCGGAATCGGCGTTCGTTCCGGGCTGAAAGTAGACCCGGATCAGAGAGACTCCGGGCAGCGAGCGCGATTCGATGTGATCTATCCCGCTTCCGAGCGTGAAGAAGCGCTCAAAAGGATTGGTGATGTGCGCTTCAATCTGCTCGGGTGGCATGCCGTTGTAAAACGTCGCGACGACTACGACTGGAATGTTGATCTCCGGAAACAGATCGACAGGCATCCGCGCAACAGTGGTTACGCCTACGACGGCGATGACCATACAGACCATGAGGATAAAAAATGGATAGCGAAGGGAGAAGCCAGACATCTACTGCTCCCCCGTTACGTTGAAGGTCGCCATGTTATCGAGCTTCGGTTGCACCAGCTCGCCAGGCTGAAATGAGGACAGATTCGCCGCGATGACTTTGTCGCCCGCTTCCAGTCCGCTCAGAATCTCCATTCTGTTCGCTGTGGAGATGCCTATCTGGACCGGCCGCTTCTCCACATGATTCGAGCTGTTCACGAGCATCACGAACGGCTGCGATCCGTTCTGCTCCACACCCTGAATCGGAACCTCGAGAACATCGCCGGCTCGTTGAATATTGAGCGTCACCTGCGCGTACATACCCGGGTCCAATTCGCCTTTAGGATTCGGCACATCAATCTCAACCTGCATCGTGCGCGTCGATGGATCAAGAGAAGCCGTGTCGCGCGTCACCTTTCCGGAAAACGTCTTTCCGATCGCCTGCACTTCAATCTGCGCAGTGTCGCCGACATGAACAAATGGCGCCAGCGACTCCGGAACAGGGAGCCGCAGCCGCAGCACATTCACCTGTGCCAGCTTCACCACCGGCATCGAACCCGAGTTCGACGTCCCCGCCTGGATGAGCGCTCCTGTGTCTGCATATCGCCACGTCACCACCCCGTCGAACGGCGCCGTAATGCGCGAGTAATCCGCCAGCGACGTGTAGCGCTGCTGGTCGGCCTGCGAAACGCCAAGCTCTTGTTCAGTCGCGGACAGCGCCGATTTCGCAGCATCCACCTGCGCGGCCGCGGCGCGATCCTTGGCCGTCGCATCATCCAGTTCCTGCTCGGCAATCAGCCCTGGTTGCGCCTTCGAGGCCTGTTGCAACCGCCGTGACGCAGCGTGGAGTGCCTCATAATCAGCCTGCGCACGAAGGACCTCGCTCTTGGCGCGCGTGATCTGCTCCTGCGTCTGCCGGACGCCCGCCGTGGCACCCTGCACTTGGGCCTCTAGCTCAGGAACATCCAGCGTCGCGAGCACCTCACCCGTCTTCACACGATCGCCGATATCGACATGGATTTGCCGGATGTATCCAGCGACCTTTGCATGTAACTGCACCTCCTGGAAGGGGAGAAACTCGCCGGCTACATGCAGTGTGTTGGCCATCGGGCCCCGGGACGCGACCACCACGGCGGCTATGGGGACCTGCGAGGCGCCGGTTTGCCGGTCGCCGGAGTGGCAACCCAAGATGAATAAAACAGGGAACGACAAAGGCAGCACGCCTTTGAACATCCTTGTCGCGAAGACAGGAATCTTGCTCATGAAGAGAACTCGCTTTGCTGAAATGCGAAATATGCCTGAACGCGGCAACTACCCCGGGTGGTGCGGAGAATTCGGTCGCGAAGTTCTAGCAAGCGGGAGGTGGCCGTACTGCAAACGGAGAAAACCCGCTGGACGGCAAGAAAACGGCTGCCTCTCCGCTACGGCGAGGTAGTAGCGAAACTGCAACCGGAAATGCGGTAAGCAGCAACGCAAGCATGACCAACGATTGCGGCACAATCTTGGTCTGTTCCGAGCTGGAAGCAGGAGTATCGGTCGTTTGCCAGGCCTTCGTCGCGGCGACCGATTTCGCGCCGGCTTCGTGCGGGTGGTACCAGGCCAACTTGTTTCCCACCGCGAAGAACAGCAGCAAAGCGCACAAGATCCCCGTAACTGCATGGCGTACGCCCTTGCGGCTTACCAGACGAACAAGTGCTCTCACGGCTTCTAGAATAGCGCACACGGAGCCACCGGTGACCGTCGCTCTGCCGTAGGACCGCCGAAGATACGTCCCCCGTAAGAGCCCTATCCCCGTTAGGTCGCCTTTTCGATAACCGACCATTTTCTTCGCTTTTTGAAGGTTTTAAGATGAAAATCGGGACAATCGTATTGTGTCTGCACTAGTGTGCTCTCATCAGGTTCGGAGGACGGAAAACGCATGGCAGCGACGGCAAAGAGCGCAGCAGTTTCAACCAGGGTGCTGACCACCAACAAGCATTTAATTCGCTGGGTAGAGAAGATGGCCGAACTCTGTCAGCCCGCGGCGATCCATTGGGTTGACGGCTCGGAGGCAGAGAACGAATATCTGTGCCGGCAGTTGGTGGACCGGGGTACGTTCTTCAAGCTCAATGAAAAGCTGTGGCCCGGATGCTATCTCGCGCGCAGCTCGGCAAACGATGTGGCCCGCGTGGAAGACCGCACCTTCATCTGCTCGTTGAGCAAAGATGGCGCCGGCCCAACCAATAATTGGGAAGACCCGTTTACGATGCGCCGCAAGCTGAAAGGGCTGTTTCGCGGCGCTATGCGCGGACGCACGATGTACGTGCTCGCGTTCTCCATGGGACCGATCGGCTCAAATGCATCGCGAATCGGCGTGCAGCTGACCGACTCGGCCTATGCAGTTGTAAATATGCGCATCATGGCACGAGTAGGTGCGCCGGTCTTCGCCGAGATCGACAAGGACGTCAAGCGCGTGGTTCCGTGCATGCACTCGGTGGGGGCGCCGCTCGCTCCCGGCGAGCAGGATGTTCCCTGGCCGCAGAACGACACCAAGTACATCGTTCACTTCCCCGAGACACGCGAGATCTGGAGCTATGGCTCCGGCTACGGTGGCAACGCGCTGCTCGGCAAAAAGTGTTTCGCTCTGCGCATCGCCAGCAACATAGCGCGCGACGAAGGTTGGATGGCAGAGCACATGCTGATTCTCGGCGCGGAGTCGCCCGAAGGCGAAAAAACCTACGTAGCCGCCGCCTTCCCTTCGGCCTGCGGAAAGACAAACTTCGCCATGATGATTCCGCCTGAGGGGTTTGATGGTTGGAAGGTCTGGTGTGTCGGCGATGACATCGCATGGATTCGGCCGGACGCCAGCGGACGGCTGCGCGCTATCAATCCCGAGGCAGGATTCTTCGGTGTGGCGCCCGGAACAAGCGCCAAAACTAATCCCAACGCGATGGCCACCCTTACGCGTAACACGATCTTCACTAACGTCGCGCTGACTCCCGATGGTGGCGTCTGGTGGGAGGGCATGACCAGCAAGCCACCAGCCGAGTGCATCGACTGGCGCGGCGAGCGATGGACACCCGAAATTGGGAAGCAAACTGGCCGCACCGCCGCGCATCCCAACGGTCGCTTCACCGCGCCCGCCGTGCAGTGCCCCGTTTTCGATCGCGAAGCATGGGAGTCGCCCGAAGGTGTGCCCATCTCGGCCTTTCTCTTCGGCGGCCGCCGCTCGGACACAGTGCCCTTGGTATTTCAATCGTTCAACTGGTCCAGCGGCGTGTACGTCGGCGCGACGATGGGTTCGGAGACTACCGCAGCTGCCGCGGGCAAGACCGGACTCGTACGTCGCGATCCGATGGCGATGCTTCCCTTCTGCGGTTATCACATGGGCGACTACTTCCGCCATTGGTTGAGGATGCAGCGAGAGCTGACTTCTACCCCGCGCGTATTTCACGTGAACTGGTTCCGCAAGGACGAAAACGGTAAGTTCCTGTGGCCAGGCTTCAGCGAAAACATGCGCGTGCTGAAGTGGATCGTGGATCGTATACACGGACGCGCGCAGGGTAAAGAGACGCCGATCGGATGGACTCCGTACTTCGATGACGTCAACTGGCAGGGGCTGGACTTCTCTCCTGAGCAATTCGAGAAGCTGCAGAACGTGGACCACACCGCGTGGCGGCGCGAAGTAATGAGCCACGAAGAACTCTTCCTCTTGCTCCATGACCATCTACCGCCGGAGATGATCTACGAGCGCGAATTGCTCATCTGCAGACTCTGACCTGCGACAAGAAACCGACCCAACACTGAGCCCGACTCAGCGTTGGGTTTATTGCGCACTCGCCAAGCGCGTGGATGGGGGCCCCCCGTCAAATCTGATCGATCTCTGACAAAATTGGTACACCGAACAATCTATGGTTATCTCTCACTCCAAGCCCACTCGGCTATCGATAGTCTGGTATATTTCCCCCATTATCTCGCCTTTTTTCGCGACCCTGCCCGCTTGACTTTGCTCATGCTGTAGACTAATTTCGCATTTCCTCGGCAACAAATGGGCTCTGCTAACCGCGCACAGGAAAGTCGGAATATGCGACAGTACTTCCCTACAGAACGTCAAAGCGCGTCCAACCGCACGCCGCGCCAGATCAATCGCAACCTGATCCTGAACCTTGTGCGCAAACAGCAGCCCATCTCCCGTGCGGATCTCGCTCGCACGTCCGGCCTGCAGCGCAGCACTGTCTCCTTGATTGTTGAGGACCTCATCGCCGACAAACTTGTGGTTGAAGGACCGACAGGACGGCTTCCGCGCGGACGCCGCCCCACTTTCCTGCAACTCAACTCGCAACGCGCCGTTCTGGCACTCGATATCCATCCCGAGCAGGTCACTCTGGCCGTCTCCGATCTCGGCGGAAAGATCATTGCCCAGAAGCTGCTCGACATTCCTGAGAGCTCCCGCTCCGTCGGCGCGATCGTCACAGCCATCAAGCGAGTCATCGCCGAGCACAAACAGAAATCCTTCGATGGCATCGGCGTCTGCCTGCCCGGCCGCACTGATCCAATTCTCGAGCAAGCCATCTTCGCCCCCAACTTGCATTTCCCCGTTCGCGATATCCGGGGGCGCATCGCCAAGGCCACCGGCCTTCGCGTCGAGATGGATAACGTAGCCAATGCCTGCGCGCTGGCCGAGGTTTGGTTTGGTGAAAGCGATGGCATGCACGACCTGGTCGTCGTCAATGTCTCGGAAGGCATCGGCACCGGCATCCTCGCGAACGGCCGCCTGCTGCGCGGCGACAGCGGCATGGCCGGCGAATTCGGTCACGTGCAGCTCGATCGCGATGGCCCACTCTGCGGCTGCGGCAATCACGGCTGTTGGGAGACCCTCGCCTCCAACCGCGCCGCGCTGCGGCACTATGCAGAATCCGGTGGCTCTCCCAATGGAGTTTCCTTTACCTCACTCCTCTCGCTGGCGCACGCCGGCGACCCGATCGCTATAGCCACGCTCGAATGGATGTCGACCAATCTCGGCCGCGGTTTGCGCATGATTACAACCGCTCTGGCTCCAAAAGAGATTGTCATCGTAGGCGACGTTACAACCGCGTGGTATCGCTTCGGTCCCATGATCGAAGAGGAGATGCGAAGGAACTCGCTGAACACTAATTCGATCCTTCGTCCCGCCTACGATGGTGGCCTCGCGCGACTGCGTGCCGCGGTTGCGCTGGTGCTCAACTCAGGCGCACTGCAAGAGCCAGCATCGGTGGCCTGAGGCAATTGCCGCACTCTTTTCCGCACCACGATTTAATCGCTGCTGAGGTTTATGCCGTTTCCGCCGACTCGAAGTGGCGCTCGATCTCCTCAAGCGTTCGGCCCTTCGTCTCCGGCAAGAAGAAGGCAGCCGTAACGAAATAAATTACAGTGCATCCGGCCCAGAAAAGAAACATAGTCGCATATCCATAACGCCCGACGATAGGCAGAAAAGCGCCTGCGATCAGGGTGGAAACCCCCTGGTTCAGAAGTAGTGCAATGCCCATCCCAGCCGAACGTATGCGCGTTGGCATCAGCTCCGAGAGCGTCAGCCAAACAACCACACCCGGGCCGGCCGCGAAGCTTGCGATAAACAACGCAATACATCCTGTAATGATCCATCCGATCGTCTCCGGCGGCACAGGCCCATAGCTTGCGCGTTCGATCACAAGCGGCTTGCCATCCTGCGGAGAAATACGCGCGACGGGGTCTTTATCGTTACTGAGCACAGAGGCTACATGGCTGCCGCTGCCATAGGTATAGAGCACCGTGAGGACATGCGTGCCGGTATTGCCGTCCGCCACATGCAGCGCCTCGACGGGCACCGTCAGAGTATTTCCCTGCACGGCCGCCTGCACCTGTGCCTTTACGTCGATGCGCTTCGACTCAAACGAGTGGAAGAAAAGCGCTGCTGCCACAAGCGCAATGATGATGCCGCCCGTACCCAGCGTCAGTAAAAACTTGCGCCCGCGGCGATCGATGAGTGCGACAGCGACGATCGTCATTATGCAGTTGAGCACCACAATCGCAAAATTGGCTTGCGTCGCGTGCACCGCGGTCATGCCCGCCTGCAGCAAAATCACCACAAGATAGCTAAGGATCGAGTTGATGCCGGTGGCCTGGGTACACGCCAGAATGATGCAGGCCAGAAGGAACGGAATCACATATTTGCGGCGCAGCAGCGAGTCCATCGGCGCTCCCTGCCCGCGAGGCCGAGCGGCTTCGGCTGCGAGCTCCTCCATCTCGCGCATCTGTAGCTGCGCCTCATCCTCGCTGGAAGAGCGGCGAAGCGCAATGAGCGCCTCCGCCTTTCGCCCTCTTCGAAACAGCCACCGCGGACTTTCGCTGAGAAAGAAAGCTCCAGCGAAGAAGACCAATCCCGGATAGATGACCGAGAGAAACATGCCGCGCCAGGCATGATTCTGGGCGGCACGAATCAGAGTGGCATTGCCCGCTGCAGCGGTGATGGCGGCCTCAGCGTGTGTGGTGTAGTAGTGGCCGGCAAACGCGGCGACCACAATCCCGACAGTGAGTAGAAACTGAAAAATCGCTGACCCCTGGCCGCGAGTCTTCGCGCTGAGGCACTCGGCAAGATATAACGGGACGACAACTGCGATCACGCCGCCGCTCACTCCTTGTAGCAAACGGCCCGTCAAAAGCATCGCAAATCCATGCGACCCGACGATGATCGCCACACTGGCAACGAAAAGCAGGCCGCTGCCGATCATCATCTTTTTGCGGCCGATCCAATCCGCCATGAAGCCGCCGGCGAGCGAAGAGACCGTACCTCCTCCAAGCACGGCAGCCACGACGATTGAGGTTTGCGCAACGGTAAGGCTGATTGTCTTCCCCAGATAGATCAGCGACGATGCGATAATGCCCACATCGATTCCGTAGAGCAAACCTCCCAGCCCTGCGATGACAATCAGAAAACGTCCATAGGTAAAGAGGCTTCGCCCCGCTGCAGTCTTCATGAGACTCTTTGTTTCCTCCGGTCAGGTCTGCCCATGCTACACAACGGCAGCCCGTCACCGCTCTGAGAGTTGCTGCATGGAGGTACGCTACTCTGCCGATGTTCCCTTCTGCAATGCCATTGGAGCGGCGCAGAATCGGGGTACAAAACTATCCCGGCGCACCGCGCAGCTTCACAATCGACGCAAAGGGAACTGAAATCTTCACATGCCAAACAAAGATGACCACTCGACATAGTGGTCATCATCGTTCGCAGTCTCTCAAATCCTTTGGTGCCGGGAGGGGGAATCGAACCCCCATGACCTTGCGATCGGCGGATTTTGAGTCCGCTGCGTCTGCCAGTTCCGCCATCCCGGCGCACTCGTTAGAGTCTATCGCAGTTGCCCTGAACTATTGAACATGCTTCGCCCGGCGAAGCGTTGCGAACTCCGCTGCACACGCGACAGCATGCCGCGCAGCGAGCTTTAGATTATCAGCAGCCATCCACAGCCAATAGACACAACGTCCCACGCAGGCTTCGCGCTATTGAGTTCTTCGGAGAGTTCTTTGCCGAGCGACGTGGACGCGCCCACAATCACGCCGCGCAATACCTTCGCCGCCATATCTGACTCTTCCGTTCTCTCATTTGATGGCGTCTCAACCGCCTCTAGGCTCGGCTCGCGCGGCGTCTCCACGAGTAGGCCAGCCTCGCCATCACTCCCGAAACGAGATAGATCATCGCCAACACAATCAGCGCATACTGGGACCACTCGAACACGATGGCGACCACTACCGTCACAAGCACCAGCAGGCGCCCCGGCTTACGCGCGCCGAGATCAATCTCCTTGCCGCTCCAAAAGCGCCAACTGCTGACCATGAGAAATCCAGTGGCCGCCACTAGCGCAATCCACACCACCGACAGCCAAAGATTGTGGATCGGCGAGCCGCCCTCAAAATGCACCACCGCCGCCAGGACCCCCGCGCCCGCGGGGATCGGCATTCCAACGAAATACTTGCGTCCAGGCCGTCCCGGATTGCGTGGCTGCGGATCGACGGCAATGTTGAAGCGCGCCAGCCTGCAAGCTCCGCAGATCAGAAAAAGAAAACAAATCACCGCCCCAAAGTGATGTACGCGGCCCTCAATGACCGGAAAGCCCGACGGCACGACCTGCCGCACCCCCCACAAATATGCCAGCAAGCTCGGCGCCACGCCGAACGTGATTACATCGGCCAGGGAGTCCAGTTCCCTGCCGAACGCGCTTGACGTATTCGTCAGCCGCGCAATGCGGCCATCCAGCCCATCGAACACCACGGCAAACACAATCGCCAGCGCTGCATGGTCAAAAAAATGTGCGTCGGCCATGACCATTCCGCGAATGCTCTCCAGGATCGCGTAATATCCCGCGGCAATCGTAGCCGCCGTAAACAGTGACGGCAGAATGTACATGCCATGCCGCACCGGTCTGAGCCGCCCATCCTGGGCCATTACCCGCGCCCGCCAGTGTGCGTTGAACTCGGCACAACTCCGAGCACGGAGCTTCCGCCCTTCACTCGATCACCCGCCTTCACTCGCAACTCAACAGAAGCCGGCAGCAGCACATCCACGCGCGATCCAAATTTGATCATTCCCATCCTCTGCCCGCGCTCTACCCGTTCTCCCGCTTGCAATCTGCACACGATGCGCCTGGCCAGCACACCCGCAATCTGCTTGAAGCTCACGCTGTAGTTCCCCGCATCGATCGTTACGAGAGTCTGCTCATTGTGGATGGCCGACTCTGGCTTCAGCGCACTCAAAAACTGTCCCTCGCGATATTCAACCAGCGTGACCACTCCCTCCGCCGGCACGCGGTTCACATGCACATCGAAAACATTCAAAAAGATAGCGACTCGCACTCGGCTGCCCGCCGTGGTTTCAATCCAGTCCGCCTCCTCCACCTTTCCATCGGCAGGTGAGACGATGACGCCTTCGCCCGCGGGAATGCGGCGATTCGGATCTCGAAAGAACCAGAGAAAAAAAGCTGCCAGCAGCAGAGGAAGAATCGTCAACGCGAGTATGTGCGTAGCGACCCACACGACGACCGCAACCACAACGAGTGCCAGTCCATAGAAAAGTCCATCGCGCACCATAGCCAAACGATTATAACTGCCCTGCATCGATCCGCTGGGACATTCGCACGCATCGCACCAAACCTACCTTTATCGACTCAACTGCAACACCATCACCACCGCGTCATCGACCGGATCGTGATAATAATGCGGTCGCCTGCGTTGCTCAACAAATCCGAGCGACCGATACAGCGCCCCCGCCACCGCACTCCCCGCACGCACCTCCAACTCCGTCACTTCTGCGCCCTGCCCTCGCGCCCATATCAACGCCTGCGAGCACAAAGCCCTTCCTACGCCCTGCCTGCGCTCTGTCTCGGCCACAGCGACGCTCTCCAACTCCCCCACCTCGCGAAGACAGCTCGCCACAACGAATCCCACTATCCTCTCGCAACCCTCTGCGACAAACACTGCTCGCATCGGCGCTGTCGTCTCCCCCGTAAGGATACTTCGCCAGACGGCCTCACTCCACTGCGGAGCCTCCGGTGAACTTCGTTCCAGAGCGAGAATGCTTTCCAGGTCATTCAGCAGCGCCAAGCGCAATCGGAAGCCTTCCCTCACTCCGTACTCGCTGGCATCTTCGGCTTATTACTCTGCTTGCGATAAATTTCACGCCCGGCGCGAACATAGTTCGCATCGACGCTCGTCACATCGCAGCCGCCCTCCTGCAAACCCCGCCGCACCAGCGCGAGCGAATCTACAACCCGCAGCGAGTGCAGCTTAGGTTTCATCTCCGCCAGTTGCTCCGCGACTCGCGACTCGGCGACAACTACGCGAACACCCTTTGCCACAAGCCGGAACTCCTCGATCCCACACATACACTCTCGCCCATCTGAGATATCGCGCACATACAACTCGTCTCGTCCCGCGCGCAAAGCCGCAAATCCACCGCTTGCCTCGGCCGCCTCAGCCAGTACCGCCAGCCGCGACACCGCCGCCAATGGCACCGACACTGCCTCGCACAATCCTTTGGCCGCAGCCAGACCCGTTCGCATACCGGTGAAAGATCCCGGTCCGCTCACAACGCCAACTCCGTCCAACTCCGCCAGCGCCCAGCCCTCCGCCGCCAGCATCCGTCGCACCGCCGCAACGATCTCAGCCGAAGCCGATCTCTCCGCCAGCTCTTCCACCCGCACCATCTCATTCGCGCGACTCAGCGCCACAGCCGCTCCTTCGCCGCAGGTATCGATCAACAACAATCGTTGGCATCTATCGCTCACCCTTCGAGAATACCCGCCGCCCCGCTTCACGGGTATTAACTTCATTCTGGCCCGTCTGCAGGTTCAGCAGGAAACAACTCCTCAGTCTCCGGCGGATAGAAAACCCGCGTTCCGTCCACACGTGCAAACGGAGTCATCCTGCGCTCCTTGCGAACGCTCCTGCCATCGGCCGACACCATAAGGTCGTCGACAGGCAGTCCTCGCGCCAGCACAGCGTCCGCGATAAGCGATCGATGACATCGCCAGGGCACAGCTTCTGCGCACATAATCGCACACGCCGGCGTTTGACTCACCAGCCAATCGATCTCTCTGCAAAACGCCTCGGTCTGCATATAGTCGGCGTACCCGCGAAAACTGCTCTCCCTCCACCCGGTGTTCACGCTGTCCTTGCGTGCAGCCCTGCGGCCGCCCAGGCCTTCACGCCAAGCTGCTTCGATGCCCGCTTCGCGCAGCGAAGCGAACAGCGCCTCCTGCCCAAACTGCGGATGCCGTCGCGAGCCCGGATAACGCCTTACATCCACCAGCAACTCGACGCCATTCTCGCGCAACGCTCTCAGAAATGCCTCAATACTCAGCGTCGAATGTCCGATCGTCATCATCGCGCATCCTCTACAAGAGCGAAGGCGGCCCGCCCTTCGCAGACCGCCTCCCGCCTACTGGCAAAAATTTCCGTACCGACTACTCCGCGGCCGCCAGCACCTCTTCGCGCACCTCTTCATCCTGCACCGCTTCAACCGCCGAGTGTGGCAAAGCCACACTCAGCACGTCCTCGATGCGCGAAGCATAGTGAATCGTCACATCGTCGATCTGGTCCGCCGTGAGATCCTCCTCAACATTCGTCTTCACATCGACGGGCAGGATCACATCGCGCACGCCGGCTCGCTTGGCCGCAAGAAACTTCTCCTTGATCCCGCCGACCGGCAGCACATTGCCGCTCAGCGTAATCTCACCGGTCATCGCCAGCAGAGGCTTCACCGGTCGGTCCGTCAGCAGACTCACCAGCGCCGTCGCCATCGTGACACCGGCGCTCGGTCCATCCTTCGGAATCGCGCCGGCAGGCACATGGATGTGGAGATCGATGTCCTTCAATACATCCTCATCCAGTCCCAGCGCCACCGCATTCGATCGCACCCACGTCAACGCAGCCTGCATCGACTCCTTCATCACGTCGCCAATCTGTCCCGTGATTGAAAAGTTGCCCTTGCCCTTCATCTTGTTCGCTTCGATGAAAAGCACATCTCCGCCCGCGGGCGTCCAGGCCAGACCTACCGCCACGCCCGGTCGCTTCGTGCGCTCGGCAATCTCCGTATCTACGCGCACCTTAATTCCGCCCAGGAACTCATGCACGATCTCCGGCGTAACTACCAGCTTTCCTCCACTCGCCGGGTCGAGCTTGCCCTCGGCCACACGACGCGCCGTCTTGCGGCAGACCGTGCCGATCAACTGCTCCAGCCTGCGCACGCCTGCCTCGCGCGTATAGTGCCGCGCGATCAAAGAAACGCTGTTGGTCGGAAACTCGATCTGCTCCGCCGTGATGCCGTTTTCCTTGATCTGCCGTGGAATCAGATAACGCTCCGCAATGTTGACCTTCTCCACTTCGGTATAGCCTGTCAGTTCGATGATCTCCATGCGATCCAGCAGCGGTGCCGGAATCGTATCCAGCTGGTTAGCGGTGCAGATGAACAGCACATGGCTCAGGTCGAATGGTTGATCCAGATAGTTGTCGCGGAACGTGTTGTTCTGCTCCGGATCAAGCGTCTCCAGCAACGCACTCGCCGGATCGCCGCGAAAATCGCGTCCCAGCTTATCGATCTCATCCAGCATGAACACCGGATCGTTCACCTCAACCCGCTTCAAGTGCTGAATAATCTGGCCAGGCAGTGCGCCGATGTACGTGCGCCGGTGCCCGCGGATCTCCGCCTCGTCATGCGTGCCGCCCAGTGAAATTCGCGAGAACTTCCGCCCCAGTGCCCGCGCAATGCTGCGCCCCAGCGAGGTCTTGCCCACGCCTGGAGGCCCGACGAAGCACAGAATCGGCCCCTTCATATCCGGTTTCAATCGCCGCACGCTCAAATAATCGAGAATGCGGTCCTTTACCTTGCTCAGGCCGTAGTGGTCCTCATCCAGAACCGCCTGCGCCTTCTTAATATCCACCTCGCCCGCCGAGCCCTTCGACCACGGCAGCACCGCCAGCCACTCCACATAGTTCCGCGTCAGCGAGTAGTCCGCCGCCGCCGGATTCATCCGGCTCAAACGCCCCAGCTCCTTCAGCGCGTCCTTCTTCACCTCTTCAGTCATGCCTGCCGCTTCAATCTTCTCTTTTAGCTCCGCGACATCCTTCTGCGTCTCGTCCTGGTCCCCCAACTCCTTCTGGATCGCCTTCATCTGCTCGCGCAGGTAGTAATCGCGCTGCGACTGCTGTACCGAATCCTGCACCTCGCTCTGAATCTTGTTGCGAAGCTGCTGAACCTCGATCTCCTTCGCCAGATGGCTGTTCAACTTCTCCAGCCGTGCCGTCACATCTGGAGTCTCCAACAGTTCCTGCCGCTCCGCCGTCGTCAAAAACGGTAGGCTCGACGCAATAAAATCCGACAGCCGCGCCGGGTCCTCGATATTGATCGCAATCGTCTGCAGATCGTCCGACAACGTCGGCGACGAGCCAACAATCTCCTGAAACTGGCTGACCACATTCCGCTGCAGCGCCTCGGTCTCCGGCGACTCCTCCGGCAGCTTCTCCGGAATCGTCTCGAACTCCGCCGTCAAAAACGGCTGCGTCTGCGTAAAGTTCGTCAGTTTCACGCGCTCCGTCCCCTCCGTAAACACAAAGAGGCTCTGGTTCGGCATCTTGACGACCTTATGCACTGTCGCCCGCGTGCCCACCGCATGCAAATCCGACCCCTGCGGCGCATCCTGCCGCGCATCCCTCTGCGCCACCACTAGGATCGTCTTCTCCTCGCCAAGCGACTGGATAAGCTGGATCGAGCTCTCACGCCCCACAGTTAAAGGTAGAACCGCATGCGGGAACAGGACTGTATCCCTAACCGGTAGAACAGGATACGAGATTCCATCGGCTGCTCCCGCCCCTACCGTCTCGCCGGTCGGACGGATTACGCTTACAAATTCGTTTGCCATCTTTAGTGTTCCCTTATCAACTTTCATGAATAGGATGCACTACACCCACTCCCGGTCGCAACTGCAATCGGCTTCTTCCCTGCTACGCTTTGGCCCGGCAGCCTGTTCCCTGAGACGCTCTGAATCGTCCACGAGAGCACCTTTCTATTTCAGATGGCACAATACGCTCCGCAGGGCAGCGGGGCGATCGACCTCATCGCCTCATTGCCACCGCCCCGCTCTCCCGGTACGCTGAGGAGACGGCCGCAGCCCGCGCGCCCGAAAACTTCCATGCGGGAATGGTGGAATGGCAGACACGCAGGTCTTAGGAGCCTGTGCCGCAAGGCGTGAGGGTTCAAGTCCCTCTTCCCGCACCAAATTCGCTCCCCAGGAAGCCCATGAACCAGCCCAATTCGCCCGAAAATCCACGTATCGACCTCAAACGAACCTCCGACTACCGCGACTCCTACGCCAACAGCGTTCAGGTGCGGCTCTCCGTCTGGGACTTCCTGCTCATCTTCGGAACGCTCGTCCAGCAGTCGCCGGAGCACGTCGAAATCGAAAACTTCCAGGGCGTCTACCTCAGCCCACAGCAGGCCAAGGCTCTCCACAACGTCCTCGGCGCTAACCTCGCCCAGTACGAGCAGACCTTCGGCCTCATCGCCCTCGAGCCCTCCCACGCCAATGGCCCTCGCTTCGTCATCCCGCCCACTGGCCCCGTCCACTAATCGGATCGATAGTCCTTTCGAGCCCGATCGGTAGTTCTTTCGCCGAAGTCTGCTGACCACCCAAAGTGTCATCCTGTGCCGCAGGCAAAGGAGTCCCGTATTTGCTTTTGTAGTTGCCTTTCTGGTTGTCATCCCCGTAGGGGATCTGCTTTTGCTTTTGCCTTCTGCCCCACTCACCTAAACATCTCGATACACTAACCCCGTGCCCCCGCCCGCCAGCACAGCGCCGCGCTCGCTCGCCGCCCGCCTCGCCGCGACTCCCTCTTGGCTGCTGTGGCTACTCCTCTTTGCTGCCGTCGCCCTCAGTCATCTAACTCTCCTCCGCCTCCCCTACTACTGGGACGAAGGCGGCTACTACATCCCCGCCGCACTCGACTTCTACCGCCACGGCTGGCTCATCCCGCAGTTCACCAACGCTCACCCGCCGCTGCCCAACATTCTCCTCGGCACACTCTGGCACATCGTCGGCTACCACATCCTGGCCACACGCCTGCTCGTCTGCGCCGTCGCCGCTGCCGGCCTGCTGGCCATCTTCCGCCTCGCGCAGCATCTGCTCGACAACTCCGCGGCCCTCGCCCTCACGCTCCTGACCGCCGTCTACCCCATCTGGTTCGCCCAAAGCACGCTGGCCCA
>Ga0207933_1001098_pt1 | contig 22020 bp, 22 predicted proteins | sample NGESurdeep092012_4_FD_184488 | JGI IMG/M metagenome (GOLD analysis project Ga0207933, IMG submission 184488) | Arctic peat soil microbial communities from Barrow, Alaska - NGEE Surface sample F53-3 deep-092012 (SPAdes) | ecosystem: Environmental > Terrestrial > Soil > Wetlands > Peat ...
CCAAGGCGGCGCTGGGCGCTAATCTCTTCGTCACGGCGTAGTCCTCCAGTGGTGGTTTACAGACCTACCGCAGGAGACTACGTCGTTTCACTTTTACAGCGCTGTTGGTCCGCGACCCCGGAAAACTCTTCCGCGCTCATGAATCTGAATCCGAGCAGATGCTCGAAGTGATCACGAGCAGCCTCAATTGAACTCACCACCCAGCCCAAGTGATCGACGGCACCCCACGCCTGACTAGACCGCCCAGAGTCAGCTCCGGAAACCTGCTGACCGGCTCGGAATGACACGCAAATAGTATGGCCGCGCGGAAGCGGGAATCCATTTCCGCACAGTCCACGGACCGGGTCTGGATGACTGGGATTCCCGGCCAAGACGCTATCGACATCCTGGTCACCAACGCGACATGGGGGACGAGCCACGGCGCCGCGATCTTTGGCGGCGACCGCCGGCCGCGTTGGAAATTGTGCCGCCTTCAAGCGACTCGGATGCGTGGTCGAGGTTCTGGCACCGGTGACTGCGCTCGAGCGGGACCGTTGACCTGGAGCTTGTTCCTCGGAACTCGATTGCGCCCCCCACCCAGGACCGGCAGAAGTCGTCGCGGCGAGTGCCGCGCCGTACCGAATGGTCCCGTTCGCGACCAGATGCCCGCAAACGCGCCGGCCGCGGCCGGTCAGTACATGATGAGTCCGGCGCTCACATTGAGGTCTTCTCCGGTGATCCCAGCACTCAGGTCCGAGGCCAGAAAAACGCAGGCGGAGGCTACTTCATCGGGCTGTAGGGTGCGCTTCAACGCTGCGCCCACCGTGAACTGCGAGAGCGAGTCGCTCTCAGAGATGCCCCGGTCTGCTGCGTCCTTCATCACGATTCTGGTCAGGCGTTCGCCGTCAACGGCCCCCGGACACACACTATTGACCCGCACGCCACTCGGACCCACCTCGAGCGCCAAACTCCGAACCAGTCCGATCACCCCCATCTTGGCCGCGCAGTAGGGGGTGCGGTTCGCCAGAGGCTTCTTGCCGGTGCCCGACGATATCGCTATGAGGCTGCCCCCGCCCCGCGCGATCATGTCCGCAATGAACGGCCGGAATGTCAGAAAGACTCCGTCGAGGTCGGTCGCAATGCATTCCCGCCATTCCTGATAAGTCAACTGGTGGAGCGGCTGCACGGCGCCTGCAATGCCGGCGTTGGCGACCACAACGTCAACCTTTCCCCACTCCTGGAGGACGGTCGACGCCATGGCCTCGACAGAGACCTGATCGGTCACGTCACACCCCAGACCGAGGAACCTGCCCCCCAAGCGTTCGATGGCGGGCCCTAAATCAGTCAGCGAGGACGGGTCGCGCGCACACGCCGCCACCCAAGCACCCGCCGCGGCCATGCCCTCCGCGATCGCGCGGCCGAGCCCCCGGTTGGCGCCGGTGACAACCGCAACCCTGCCCGAAAGCAGGTCGCTCAGCGTGGCCCTCCCCAATGGGGAGGCCTTGAAACGACGCCGCACCCAGACGGGGAAATGGAATTCGGCACCAAACTTCGCACACTATGAGAGTCTCACTCCTGCTCTGTCAATCACCCGCAATCCCTCACCCGGGATCGCACCCGGGCCGCATCGTTGGATCACACCGGTGGCACCTCCGATGGACCAGAGCAGAGGGGAATCGATGCGAATCAAGGAGAGATACGAACTGGCGGATGGGCTTGAGGCATCGCCAGGTGATTTCGAGGGGCAGGCCAGAAACAAGGTCCTTGACGCCTTTTGCCTGGGCAGCGGCGATGGGCGCAAGCCCACACTGAGGCCGACTCGGAGTCGTATGCGACTGCCGTGCGCCGATGATGCAACCATCATCTCGCTCATCACTTTTCGAACGTACCGGTACTCACAACTCCTTGACCGTGCACGATCGGCCAGCGTTGTGCCCCCTGACGCGTCCCTGTGGACTCAAGGCAAGGGTCCCTGCTGGGGCACCAGTTCGGAGGGTACCTTGCGAAAGGACGTCAGGTTCCGACTCAGGGATACCCGACAGTCGCCGTAAAAGCCGACTTATGGACGACCGATGGGATAAGACGCCGTACATGACGAGTTCTGATTACTGAGTAGTATGGTAGAATTCGGTGTAGTTGACGAGTTTGGACCGGTTCGTCCTCCAACTCGTCAACTATGACAAGTTATGAAAATCTCTAGCACCAACACGGATGAGGTGGCGCTTGAGGAGCTCGGGAGGCGACTCACAAGGACACGGCTGGAACACAACCTCACACAGGCTGAGCTAGCGACGCAAGCCGGGATCAGCAAGAGAACCGTGGAGCGCTTGGAGGCCGGCGAGACGGCGATGTTGTCAACCTTCATCCGCATTCTCAGGGTTCTCGGTCTTCTGGACGCGCTGGACCAGCTGCTGCCGGAGCCGACACTGAGTCCCCTCGAGCGTTTGAAATTGCTGGGCAAGCAGAGACGGCGCGGCTCGGGCACTCGGATCACCAGTAAGGCGAGCGAAGAAGCAGAGCCCTGGAGGTGGGGTGATGAACCGAAAGCCGACGCGCCTTGACAACCGTCGCCGCTGTGAACCTGTGGGGCAGTCGGATTGGGGCGGTTTCGATCGAGGACGACAGCCAGGTCGCTGTCTTCCAGTACGAGCCATCTTTTGCCGACAGCGGTATTCAGGTCTCGCCGATCACCATGCCACTCAGGCCCCAGCCGTACACATTTGGATCGCTGAGCCGTACGAGCTTTCGCGGGCTGCCAGGCTTGCTGGCGGACTCGTTGCCCGACAGGTTTGGCAACCTGCTGGTCGATGCTTGGTTGGCGTCTCAGGGTCGCAGCCCGGAAAGCTTCAACTCCGTTGAGCGCCTCTGTTACATCGGCACTCGCGGCATCGGTGCGCTGGAGTTCGCCCCGGTGCTCGGGCCGCGTTCTTCACGCGGCAGGGAGATCCGGATTGAGGCCCTGGTGCGTTTGGCCTCCGAGGTATTGACCAGACGCACCGAGTTCGTGGCGTCCCTCGAAGACGCCCACAAGACAGATGCGATGAGAGACATTCTTCTCGTCGGCACCTCAGCCGGGGGGGCGCGGGCCAAGGCGGTGATCGCCTACAACCCGAAGACCCGAGAGGTTCGCTCCGGCCAAGTCGGCGCCGGTCCAGGGTTCGAGTACTGGATCTTGAAATTCGACGGCGTTGGCGGCAATAGGGACAAGGAGCTCGAAGATCCGCGGGGCTACTGCGCCATAGAGTTCGCCTACTCGACGATGGCACGAGACGCGGGCATCGAAATGACTGAGTGCCGACTGCTGGAGGAGAACGGACGGCGGCACTTCATGACCAAGCGTTTCGACCGCCTCAGGGGAGGCGCAAAGTTACACACACAGTCTCTGGCAGCCATGGCGCATTACGACTTCAACCAGGCCGGGGCGCACTCGTACGAAGAGGCCTTCTGGGTGATCCGGCAGCTCCAGCTGGGGATGGACGCGGTTGAGCAGCAGTTCCGACGCATGGTGTTCAACATCGTCGGCCGCAACCAGGACGATCACGTCAAGAACATCGCGTTCTTGATGGACCGCAGTGGACGTTGGACGCTGGCGCCGGCGTTCGACGTCACTTATGCCTATAACCCCGCAGGCGACTGGACCAGGCAGCACCAGATGTCGATGAACGGCAAACGCGACGGATTCACCCTGGAGGACTTCCGGGCGTGTGGCCGGGTGGCCTCCATGAAACGCGGCCGCGCTGATCTGATCGTGGGCGAGGTACTGGATGCCGTCAAGAAATGGCGGTCATTTGCCGCCGAAGCCCGCGTGGACGAAGAGCAAGCCGAGCAGATCGAGCGCACCCACCGCCTCCATCTGCCTCGAGCCGATAGCTCTAATCCCGGATCGAGCGTCAGGGCGAGTGTCTGACCGAGGCGAGGAGACCCCGCCAACCGAGGCCCACGCTCCGAGGAACGCCACATCGGCCTCCGGCAACGAGAACCCCATGCCATTCACCAATCGCCGGGGCTGGGTGCGGAGACGGTCGCGGTGGCCGGCCAGTCGATCCCAAGGCCGGTTGGTGGCGGGGCAGCCTCCAAGCGGCGTTCCCGGAGCCGATCCAAACAGGCCCGTCCCCGGATTTTCTATCCTTGGAATCATCATTCCACTCCCCACTGTCTGCTACTTGACGCACCAACTGGACTTGGACTTCGGGCGCCACACCGCCACCTGTAGGGGCTGACCCTTCGCCAACCGTCCGACATCCGTTGGCCCGTATCTGGCGGGTCGCGATTCAGATCGAGGAGCCATTCCCATGAGCGTCGCGAACGACCCGCTGAAGAACAATCAGCAATCCGCTGCCTCTTTCGCCAAGGGCGATCTTCCTAAGCTGCCCGCCAAGAAGCTCGCGGTGCTGACGTGCATGGATGGGCGCCTGGTCGTGAACGAGATCCTCGGTCTCGCGGAGGGCGATGCGCACATCATCCGCAATGCTGGCGGTGTCGCCACCGACGACGCAATCCGATCCCTGGTTATCTCACAGCGGTTGTTGGGCACCGAAGAAATTATCCTTGTCCACCACACTGACTGCGGGATGCTCACGTTCAAAGATGAAGAGGTGAAGCGGCAAATCGAGCAGGAGACCGGAATTCGGCCCCCGTTCGCCCTCGAGGCGTTCTCCGACGTTCAGGAGGACCTGCGGCAGAGCATCGCCCGGATTGTGGTGAGCCCGTTCATCCCTCGGAAGTCGAGCATTCGCGGCTTCGTGTACGACGTCGCGAGCGGCCGGCTCTTGGAAGTTCGTGTCCCGGCCGTCAAAGGAGGCTGAGCCTACTAGATGGCAGTGGATGGATGTCGCAAGACATCGAGGACATCCTGACGTGGGACCGGGGAAAGGAGATGACTGACCATCCCCGATTCACCGTCGATGCAGGCGTCTACGTCTAGCGCTTCTGAGTTGCAGAGCGCGGCGCTCGGAGGCGATCAAGACCGACGCATCGATCAGGATCGCCACCGATCGCTCGATGGTATGACTGCCTTTGAGATCCCGGACACATCGCGGGCGAAATCCTTATCGGGTCCGGGCAACTTCGTCAGGGCCTTGAGCACGTCGCTACCCCGGACGAGCGAGCGTCGCACCGGCCCCACAACCGCAACAATCTCGCCATGTCGATCCACCTCGACGGGATCCCCCCGCGCGACACGAGAGAGGAAGTCGGAAAACCGCCGGCTGGCTTCCGCCGCTGCCATCCTCATGGACATCAGGATGTCAGATTTCTCTGATTACCTGCCCAGGTTCGAACTCGCCCGAGGCGGAGAATTCAAATTCAAGATCGGCCGATTTGGTGCCTTCTGGAGCCCGAGACGCGATTTGGCTGGGGAGGAAGGATTCGAACCCTCGATCTCCTGATCCAGAGTCAGGCGCCTTACCGCTTGGCTACTCCCCAGTTCCGGTAACGCGTTTAACTCCTCAATGACGAAGCATCGCCGCATCTGATCGGTGCGCGCTAAATCGAACCCAAATGATATCCCGAGGGCAGGGCGGACAGTGCGTACGACCGCCGAGGAGCACCGCCATGACCACCGCGACGGAGACGACGACGGGCAGCCACAGGTCACCCGGATGGGACCCCGAGCTGGGGCCAGCAGATGCAGGGACCGGCTCAACGATTCCTACCGGCTTGTGGAGTGGCCAGCTTCCTGCTGGCGGTCGGAGAGGGCACAAACCCGAACGCGCGATCATGGCCCGCCCAATCTGGTGAGCCAAGTATTCAATTGCGTCCTCGGGTATGCGGTCGTGGCGGGTCGCGCCTCCTGCGTACCATTCAGGGCCATGGCGTCTGTCAAACCTCGGCGTCTGTTTCGGTCGGACCCGATCACCGAGGTAGTTATCCACAAACATTCCCCAACCGGGGATAAGTAGCCTGCCGACCCTCAATCCATCGCCAGGAGTCCGTAGTCGGATTGTGGCCTCCGCTCGCGCCTCTTGCCCGGTCTGGGGGCCAACCGGGGTGCTCTATTTCGCGTCCGACCGGACCGGCGTCGCGCAGGCGTTCCGACTGGACGGTGCGGACCGGGCCGCCGTCCAAGTCGCAAACAACCGGCTCAGAACCCTGCCCGTGGCCGCGGTCCAAGGGGGGCTCTTGGTTCGTCAGGATGACGACGGTGGCGAAATCTGGCAGGTGACGTTGGTCGGGCCCGATGGCGGCCAGCGCCGGCTCACCCGCGACCTCCACGCCATTCACCGCACGGTTCACGTCGACCCCAACGGTGGCCGCGCGGGTATCTCCTACAACCCCAAGGGCGGTGTCGATTGGGCTCTTGGAACCATCGACTTGAGGTCCGGCGAGATTGAGACTTGGACCGCCCCGGACGGCAATTGGGGCTGGATGGGCTGGGACCCCAGCGGACGCCGAGCGATGGTCGCCAGAATTGAAACCGGGCTCAAAAACCAGGCCTTCGTGGTGGATGGACCGGGCGGTGAGATGACGCCCATTCTGCCCGATGCCCGGCTGGTGTCGACCGTTTTCTTCGCGTCCGGGGGTATGTACGCGATCACCAACTTGGACCGCGAATATCTCGGACTGGTGGAGGTGGATCGATCCGATCCGCGCCGCATCTTTCGCCGGCTGGTCGACGAAGACGGGGACGTACTCGGGGCGGTTCCATCGCCGAGCGGTGTACTGGTGACGGTGATCCACAACCGCGGCCTCTACGACCAACTGTCGATTCACAACTTGGTAACGGGTGAGACCCGGGCCCCCGAAGTGCCGCGGCCGGGGGTGGTCTATACCGACAACACCACCAGCCCCGCCGACCAGATCGCCTGGGGCTCCGACTCCCGTCGCCTCTTCGTGGCGTGGGAATCGTCGACCGCCCCCGCCGAGATATTCGAGGTCATCTCCGGGACCCGATGGACAACCGAATCGGGCGACCCGATCCCGGGTTTGGTGGAGCCCTCACTGGTCCACTTCACCACCTTCGACGGGCTTCAGATTCCCGCGCTGCACTACAAATTGGACGATCGGCCCCGACCCACCATGGTCTACTTCCATGGCGGCCCGGAATCTCAGTCGCGAGCCAACTTTCAGCCTGGCCTGGCAATCTGGAACGCAGCCGGCCTCAACGTCCTGGCCCCCAACGTGCGCGGTAGCACCGGCCATGGCGTGAGCTACGAAGACCTCGATAACCGCGAGTTGCGCTGGGACGCGGTGCGCGACGGCGTGGCGGCGGGCCGCTGGGCCCAAGAGCATGGCGGCGCGACCCACCTCGTGGTGATGGGCACGTCCTACGGCGGTTTCATGACCCTCGCCGTACTGATCGAGGATCCCGAACTGTGGGTGGCGGCGGTGGACGTGGTCGGGATCGCGGACTGGCATGATTTCTTCCGGACCACAAGCGGTTGGAGAAGATCGAGCCGGGTGCCCGAATACGGCGAACCAAACGGTCCCGATGGGCTATTTTTGGCCCGATTCAGCCCCCTGGCCAGAGCCGCAGAGATCCGCGCCGATCTCCTCATCGTGCACGGCCGCAACGACCCCCGAGTGCCCCTCGCGCAGGCAGAGAAGATTCACGCTGCGGTGGCCGGTTCAGAGCTGATGGTGCTGGACGACGAGGGTCATGGAATCGTCAAACACGCCAACCGCGCGTTGGCCTACGGCCGGGCGCTCGACTTCGTACTTGAGCGGCTGGGCCGGGAGGGCTCAGCGTGAGATGGGCTTGGGCGGCCGCCCAAGCCCGCGTAGGCTCCGGAGACGAGCATGTAGGCACGGTGCAAATTGACGGCCCAGCCCACTCCGAAGACGCGCGGAGTGAAGAGTCGATCGTCGCGTTCATTCCAATAGGCATCCCTGATCCGCTGCCAGGTGGGGGGCTTGAACGAATAGGGAACAAAGCCCAACACCTCTCCCTCCCAAGTACGATCTGCCTCTGGCTTCATCCACTCCGTGGCCACCGCGGCGGCCACCAACGCCAACACCGCCAGGCGCCAAGCGCGCCGCGGCCCCCTGCTCATCCTCATGCTTGCATTATCACCCGGGGCGATGATCCTTTAGTCCCCGCGATCGGATCACATGGAGACGGAATTGGCTAATCGATCGAAGATGTCACGTGGCTGGCTGCGCTGGCTGACCCCCGGGCTGGAGGTGAAGCGCTGGCTGCTGCTGCTGCTCGTGGCGATCCTTGTAATCGACCTGGGGCTTTCCTACGCCCTCAAGGCGCTCTACTCCGAAACCCAGGGCCTGCCCGCCATCACGTTCTATCTGACCCTGCAATTCCTCCCCAAACTGGTCCGAGCATTCATTTTCGGGCTCGTCGGCCTGGGCCTGCTGACGCTTTCCATCGTCATGCTCCAGCGCTCCGTTCTGGGCCCCCTGCTGCCCGGCAGCAGCCGCAGCATGGCCGAGGTGATCTACGCCTTCCGAACCAGAACCCGCGGTCCCCGCATCGTCGCCATCGGCGGGGGGACGGGAATGTCCACGCTGCTGCGTGGCCTGAAGGATCACACCGCCAACCTGGCCGCGATCGTGACCGTGGCCGACGACGGCGGTTCGAGCGGACGCCTGCGCGATGAATATCGCATCCTGCCTCCGGGCGATTTTCGTCAATGCCTGGTGGCCCTAGCCGACGCCGAGCCCCTGGTCAAGCAGCTCTTCAATCATCGATTCCAGGAGGGGTCCCTGAGCGGCCACTCCTTTGGAAACCTCTTCATCATGGCCATGGCCGAGGTCACCGGTAGCTTTGAGCGGGCGCTGAGGGAGTCGGGCCGGGTGCTGGCGGTGCGCGGCTCGATCATTCCCAGCACCCTGCACGACGTGACGTTGGTGGCGGACATCAACGGTTCCCTGGTGGAGGGCGAGTCCAACATCCCCGCCCAGAAGGCCCCTATCGCACGGGTCTATTTGAAACCCGACGATTCGGAGATCAATCCGGAGGCCCAGCAGGCCATTCTGGCGGCCGAGATGATCATCAGCGGTCCGGGCTCGCTCTACACCAGCATCCTGCCCAACCTCCTGGTTCCGGGCATGGTCCGAGCGGTGCGGGAATCGCCCGCGCTCAAGGTCTACGTTTGCAATGTGGCTGAACAGTTCGGTGAGACGGATCTGTTCAGCGTCTCCGACCACATGCGAGTGCTGAGCGAGCACGTCGGAGATGACCTCTTCGACTTTGTGGTCGTCAACTCCAACCTGACCCGGGAACCTACCGGTGGTCAGGCCAAGGTTGAGTTCGATCGCGAGGCGGCCCAGAAGCTGGCCCCCCACGCGCGCTTCATCGAGGCAGACCTGATCAACATTCTGCTGCCCTCGCACCACGACCCGGACAAGCTGGCCGATGCCCTCATGCGGAAGATCTGGTCGGCGTAGGTTCCTCCGAGGTCCTGGCGGCGGCCCATTCCACGATCACCGTCGCCGCCGCCACGTAGAGCAACCCGCAAAACACGTCCACAACGTAGTGCTCGCCCAGGTAGACAACCGAGAACCACACACACACCGCCCAGGCGACGAGCAGGGCCGCGAGTTTGGGATAGCGGCGCCAGGCGTAAACCGCAGCCAGGGTCGGATAAGCCGCGTGTAGCGAGGGAAAGGCGGCGAACTGGTTGGGGTTGAGGTGGGTGTAGATGACGACGGTGTATCCGATTCCCCACTTGCGGATGGTCTCATTACTGATCTTGTGGACCAGGTCTGGATATTGGTACCAGGGTGGCGCACTGGGGAAGAACAAGTAGGTGATGAAGGCCAGAAAGGACATCAGCAGCAGGGCGGCGATGTAGTGCCAAAAGTGCTCCCGATCCTTGACCCAAAAGAAGAAGCCAACGCAGATCGGAAGCACGAAGTGCGTGAAGTAAAAGCCGATTGTGACCCAGTCCAGGAGGCCGATGCGAGCCGGCTGGTAGAGCCTTTGCTGCAGCCAGACGGTGGGGAGCTGGCCCCCGAAGACCCAGAGCTCAAACCGCCCAATGTCGTGGGGCAGGAATCCGGTCTTGGCGGCGAATCCGCGCATCACCTCATAGGCAAAGAAGAGCAGCAGGAACGGTATGAAATCGAACACGAACTGACGTCCGCGGCCCATCGCCAGGGCCAGGACCAAAAGCGCCAGAACCACGAACTCGGGCTCGATCTCGACTCCGCGCCAGAGCATGACGCCGAAGATGACCACGAGGTAGATGACGCTGCCCGCAGGCAGGAGGACGCGACGGAGTCGGGGATTCAGGGCCGAACTACGACGATGGCCGAAATTTCCACAGTCACGCCGCGGGGCAGGGCGGCGACTCCCAGTGCCACCCGCGTATGACGGCCGATCTCGCCGAACACTCCGACGATCAGGTCAGACGCCGCGTTGATGACGGTCGGGTGGGCGTCGAACTCAGGAGTGGAATTCACGTAGCCGGTCACCTGGGCAACAGCGATGACCTTGTCGAGTCCGCACTCCGCCTCGATCTGGGCCAGGATGTTGAGGGCCGAGGCGCGCGCCGCCTCCTGGGCCTGCTCGGGGCTGCAGGTGTCGGGAACCCGACCCGTCATCAGAACGCCGTCTCGGGCCGAGATCTGTCCGGCGATGAAAAGCAGCGCGCGATCAGAGGAGATCGGAACGCGAGCGGTGGGCACGTAGGAAAACTGGGGTACGGGGGCCTCTGGAAGCCCGTAACCAAGGTCGGCCAGGCGCTGGAGGGGCGTGGGCACCACGGCAGTCTAATCGACCCGCGCAACCCCCGGTACCGTCGCCCCGGTTCTCTAGAAGTTGCGGCCGCGCCTCAAAAAGCCCACCAGCCCCACCGCCAGTGCCGCCAGCGCGGCTGCGGTTACCAGCAGGTAGGGGCCCTGGGGGCCTTGCACCAGGGATAGGAGGGAACCCCGTGAGGGCCCAGGGGGAGCGTGCGCACGAGCTCCCGAGGCGGCCGTGGATGACGTCCCGCCGGAGTTGCTGGGCGGAACCGGGGGGCCGCCCGCGTCGCGGTAGGCCCAGAGGGCCACCCGCTGATCGGAGGGCCGGAGCGTGGCCGCGTAGACGACCGGTGTCTGGCCACTGGAAACCGCCAAGGCGGTGACCGAAGACACCGGCGGCTTGAGGTCGCTGAAATGGCTCCCGGCGTCCGAGCTGGACCACAGGCCGCCCCCCGTTGACCCCCCGCCATCGCTGGAAACGTAGAAGCGATTAGGGTTCGCGGTCACAAACGCGGCATCCGTGATGTCGGCGACCGGGAGTTGTCCCTGGTTCAACGAAACCCAACTGACACCGTTGTCGTCGGACAGGAAGAGACCCTGGTTGGTACCCATCAGGACCGGGCGCACGTTTCGGGCCGGCTGGACCGGACCTGCCGCCAGGGCGGCGACGATGTTGCTGCCCGGCGGTGCCGACTGGTCGGGCGCCCAATTCATGCCCCCATCGGAACTCTGGTACAGGGGAAGCGTTTCCGAGCCGGTGGTGGAGTCGCCGCCAGCCAGAACCTTGCCCGGGTCGTTGACCACGCAGACGGCAACCGCCGATAGGTCGGCCCGGGACAGTCCGACCGACGACCAAACCGACGCCCCCGCCGGTTCCAGCAGTGCACCTCGATCGGTGGCCGCGATGGTGAAGTCCTTGCCAAAGGCGATCGCGCGAACGGTCAGGGTTTGCGTCCCCGACTGCGCCGTCCAGGTTCGGCCGGCATCCTGGCTGCGGTAGGCCCCGCCTCCCTGCGCACCGGCCAAGACGCTGCCGGTGGTGAAGGGGCTGAAGGCGAGGGTGGTGATGGCATGGCCCGCCAGCTTTTTGTTGAGGCGCCAGCTCCGGCCCCCATCGGAGCTGCCATAGATCGATCCGTCGGAGGTGCCGACGAGGAGATTCTGGCTGCTGCCGGGATCGACCGCCAGGGCCGATATAGGACCCTCGACCGGGGCCGGCAATGCGCCCAGCGCCACCCAGGTGTTGTCGGGCGAGGGTGCGGTGGCCGCCAAGACGGGCGTGATGCCCATCCAGGCGCAGGCCAGGATGATCACAGAGGTCGCAGCAAGACGTAGGCGAGGACGCGGCACCGACCCTGCGATTATGCACCTGATCGGCCGCCACTCCGCGCCCCAGGGCAAAGCCAAGCGTCGGGCCCGTATCATCGGGAGGTGCTGAGAAGGGCTCTTGGCTCGCTGGGTAAGGCCACCTTCGAGCCCACATCGCTGCCTCGGGATGCGGTCACCGCGATCGCCATCGCCCCGCCTGTCATCGCAGGCCTGGTGCTGTTTCGCCTGCCCGCCCTGGCGATGTTGGGCGTGGCCGTGGCGGTGGGAGCGATATGCCAACTGGTCGCCTGGCGGGCTCACGTGGGAGGCGTTGGCGTGCCCGCCGTCTCGGCGGTCATCGCCGTGGCCCTGCTGGGGCCGGGGTCTCCCCTGCCCTGGGTGGCGGCCGCGGCCCTGATCGGCGCGGCGCTCAACGTGATCCTCCGGCGCCTGGCCCCAGGAGCCCGATTGGAACCCGGCCTGATCGGCGCCGCCGCCGTCCTCCTGGCCAGTTCGGGCCGGGCCGCGAGCTACTTCCAGCCCGGATCGCGACTCTATGGCCTGGAGCCGATCCGGCTTTGGGAGCAGTACTTCATCCAGTTCGGCCAATCACCGGTGGACGCCATTCGCCTGTACGTCGGCAACATCCCCGGTCCGGTCTTCGCCACCTCGCTGCTGGCGGTCGCGGTCGGTGCCGCCTGGTACTGGTATGCGCGCCGTCTGAGCCTGCTGGTGGTGGCGACGTTCGTGTTGGGCGCACTGCTGCCGATATCCCTCTTTAACTGGCCGGTTCGCTATCAGCTGGACAGCGGCCCGCTCTGGTTTGTGGGGGCACTGATTCTGGCCGACCGTCGCAATCTTCCCGCCTCCAAAGCGGGCCGGCCGCTGCTCGGCTTTGCCGCCGGACTGCTGGCGGTGGTCCCGCGCTCTCGGGGCTATGCCATCGAGGCCACCATCGCGGAGGTGGCCGGTCTCCAGGTCTTGCTCGCCCTAATCGAGGGTGGAGGATGGATGGCCGCCAACCGAGCCCGGGTCTGGAATCAAATCCGGGGCGCCAAGGCCCAGCCCGTGGCGCGTCGTCAAAAGAGGGGTTACCGGCCCAGCTCCAGCTGAACTCGACTCAGCCGAAGAGCGGCTGGCGCCGTCGATCGATGAACTGGTCACGGCGCGGCCCGACGCCGATCAAGTCGACCGGAGCCTCGCAGATGCTCTCCACCCGCTCCACGTAGGCGCGGCAGCCGGCGGGCAGATCCTCCCAGGTGCGGCAGTTTCCGATCGGGCTCTGCCACCCTGGCAGCGACTCGTAGACGGGAACGCAGTGTTTGAGGTGGGAGATGTTGGCCATCGGATGCAAATAGCGCTGGCCGCGAAAATCGTAGGCGGTGCAGATCTTCACCTCGGGCAGCTCATCCAGGATGTCGAGTTTGGTCAGGGCGATCGACCCGACGCCATTCACGCGCGCCGCGTAGCGGGCCACCGGACCATCGAACCAACCCACCCGGCGGGCGCGGCCCGTCACCGTGCCCACCTCGCGGCCACGATCCGCGATGAGGTCGCCGACCGCATCCAAGAGTTCGGTGGGAAATGGACCGTAGCCGACGCGCGTGGTGTAGGCCTTGAAGACCCCAATCGTGAGATCGACCTTGGTGGGCGGTACGCCGGAGCCGGTCACCGCCCCCCCGGCGGTGGGGTTGGAACTGGTGACGTAGGGGTAGGTGCCGTAGTCCAGGTCCAGCATGGTCGCCTGAGCTCCCTCCAGCAGTATGTGGTCTCCCCGGTCGAGCGCCTCCTGAACGATGGGATAGGTGTCCTTGATGTAGGGGTCGAGCGCCTTGGCGTAGGCCAGGTATTCGTTCAGAAGGCGCTCCCAGTCAAGCGGCTCTTCCTTGTAAAGGTCGGTCAACACCGGGTTTTTGACCTGGCCCACCACGAAGGCCAGCTTCTTGCGCATGAAGGCCTCCTTTTGCAGGTCTCCCACCCGGAATCCGATGCGTCGAATCTTGTCTGAATAGGCGGGCCCGATTCCACGCCAGGTGGTCCCCAACCGGTCATCGCCCCGGGAGGCCTCCTCCAGTTGATCAAAGATGGGGTGATAGCTCATGACCAGGTGAGCTCTTTCGCTGACCACAAGGTTGGAGGGTTCGAGGCCGCGCTCGCGAAGCTGGTCAATCTCCTTGATCAGAACTCGGGGATCAGCGACCACCCCGTGCCCGATGACACAGGTGACCTCCGGGTAAAGGATGCCGCTGGGAATCAGCTGAAACTTGAACTCGCCGTCTCCGGTGACGACGGTGTGACCGGCGTTGTTGCCTCCCTGAGCCCGGATCACCATCTTCACCTTTTCGGCGAGAAGATCGATGATTTTCCCCTTGCCCTCATCACCCCACTGGCCGCCGACGATGATCACGACCATTTGCAATGAACCTCCACCGCCTGGCACCGACCAAGGCCCCTCACGTCACAAAGCATCCCAGCGGGCAATTAAAGCGGATTTGGAGCGGGCGTGATTAGGGATCGAGGGTGGGGCGGCGGCGCTCGAGGTTTTCGAACCTCGTCAACTCCTTGCGGAACATTAATTCGACCACGCCCGTAGGACCGTTTCGGTGCTTGGCGACGATGATCTCCGCCACGCCCGGCTTCTCGGACTTTTCCCGGTTGTAGTAATCGTCCCGGTACAGGAACATGACCAGGTCAGCATCCTGCTCGATGCTGTTGTGCACCACCATGTCGCCGGCCACGAAGCTGTGAGCTCTGGCCACCGTCAGATCGAAGACCTCCTCCTCGCCCTCGGGTTCGATCGATTCGACCCGATCCCATATCGCAGCCAGAGCCGGACTCAAGGTGGCCGTGCGCCCTGACGGGGCCCCCACGACCACCTTGGTCAGGGCCGCCGATGAGGCTGAATGGGCGACGACCGCAATTCTGTCCCCGCCGCAGAGTTGATCCAGACGCCGCCACCCTCCGGGGACCAGGAAACGGTGATTGGAGCTGGCACGGATGGTCAGCCCAGCCCGAGAGCGGAGTCGAAAGAGGGGCTTGGTACCACTGCAAAAGGCGTTGGTGACATCGGCCGGAACCAGCCTCCGACTGAACTCGTCGATACCCAGGACCCGAAATCCGGTCCTCCCCACCAGATTCCCGATGGCCACGCTGGACTGGAGGTCAGGCAGGTAGACCGGGGTTTCGACGCCCAGGCAGCCGGACTCGCGCAGGTCGCTCAAGAGCGGTCTTTTGTCGGGCCGGTTCTCGGGGCCCCGGGAGAGCTGGGAGATGGCGATGACGGGCAGCTTCAATTCCCGAGCGATGGTCTTCAGACCCCGGGAGATGGCTGACACCTCTTGCACACGATTGGAGTCGTCGGAGCGCGATCGTCCGTGCATCAACTGCAGATAGTCGACGATGATGAGGTCGACCTTCTCTCGCGTCTTCACCTGGCGCGCCTTGAGCCGGAGGGTGAGGTCGTCCAGCATGGGAGAGTCGTCGATGAAGATGGGCGCATCACCGAGGGGCCCCAGGGCCCGCGCCAGGCGGTCGTATTCGGGATCGCTGAGCATGCCCCGGTGGAGCCGCTGGGCATCGATCTGAGCCTGCTCGCACAGCATGCGCTCGACCAGTTGCTCCTTGGACATCTCGAGGCTGAAAATGGCGACCCCTCGATGCTCGTTGACAGCCGCGTTCAGGGCCACGTTCAGCACCCAACTGGTCTTGCCCATGCTCGGCCGGCCGGCCACGATGATCAGATCGGACGGCTTCAGTCCGTTCATCATTCGATCCAGTTCGCCAAAGCCGGTGGGGATGCCGACCACGCCACCGTGGGAGGCCATCTGGGCGTCGATGCGATCCATGGCCGGTTTGAGAAGGTCGTAGAGGCGAGCCAGATCGCTCCCCGTCCGATCGTCGGAGACGGCGTACACCGTCGCCTGGGCCTGATTCACGGCGTCATCGGCATCCAGGGAGTCGTCATATCCGAGCCCGGTCACCTGGCTGCCGGCGGTAATGAGGCGCCGCTTTTGTGCCCGCGCCTTCACGATCCGGGCGTAATGCTCTACGTTGGCGGCAGTCGGTACCGCCTCCTGCAGCATGGCCAGCTGGGCGCGCCCGCCAACCCGCTCCAGGACCCCCTGCTTCTCCAGTTGCGCCGCCAGCGTGACGCTGTCGATCGGCTCCCCCTCGCGGAACAGCTCGATCGCCGCTCGATAGATCTCGGCGTGGTTCTCACGATAGAAATCCTCCGCATTCAGGCTCTCCAGCACGCGCGTAATCGCGGCTGGATCGAGTAGCACGGCCCCCAGAACCGAGGACTCCGCCTCCAGATCATGGGGCGGGACCCGGCCCTCGCCCCTGCCCGGCAGGGGCAGGGTGGACACCTAGCGATCCTGGGTGACGATCAGGTTGATGTGAGCTTCGAGATCTCGATGCAGGCGTAGCCCGACCTGGTGTTCACCCAGCTGCTTGATCGGTTCGGGCAATTCGATCTTCCTTCGATCGATCTCCACCTGGTGCTGGGCTTTCAACGCTGAAGCGATGTCCTCGCTGGTGATGGCGCCGAAGGCCTTGTCGTCGGCCCCCACGCGCAAGCGCACCACGACCGTCTTGTTGCCGATCTCCTGGGCCAGGATCCGAGCCTCTTCGCGGGCCCGGTTCTCCCTCTTGGCGGCCGCCTCGCGCAGCCGCCTCGACTCCTCCTCCGCTCCCCGGCCAGCGGGCATGGCCAACTTGCGGGGGATCAGGAAGTTGCGTCCATAACCGCTGGCCACCTCCTTGATGTCTCCCGCCAGCCCCACGTTCTCCACGTCCTTGGTCAACATCACCTTCACGGCCGATTCACCTCCCAATTCTCCTCCGCAACCTTCCAATCATCGACCGCCCAGCCAGGGCGGTGGCACCCACAGTCGCCTGGAGGTCCTGGTTGAAGATGCTGCTCTTGATCTTCAATGCCGCCTCATGCTCGGCCACCAAATCCTCTGGACACGACCGGACGAAGACCCTGACGGCCAGGACTGACATGGCCAGCATGTCCAACTGGCCCAGCACCGGTATCCAACCGGGGACGTCGAAGGGGCCGACGATGACCCCCATGGCCCCACCCAAAACCATCTTGGGCGCACGCGGCACCCGAGGATCTCGCAGCAGGCAGTATGCCAGCTTCGCCTGTCTGGGCATCGTAAAAAGTAGCTGGCGGGCGCGAACTAGGTCCAAGGACATGGCGCTGGAGCCCAACCGTACCCCATCGGCGCCACCCCGGATAGCGGGGCTGAAAAGCCGGAGGGCGTCGGTCACGGGGAGCGGCGCTCGTTTCCGGCCGCGCTAATCGCTACCTTCGTTGAGGAGGCCCTTCAGGCGGAGCTTGCTCATCTCGTGGTACGCGCTCACGTAGCGCATGGTACCGGTCGCCGAACGCAGGACCACAGAATCGGTGAAGGCGTAGAAGTCCTCGTAGCGGACCCCCTCCAGCAGATCGCCACCGGTGATGCCGGTGGCGGCGAAAAATATGTTGCGGCCCCCGCAGAGATCGTCGATGCCCAGGACCTGACCTTCGCGGTGACCCTCGCTCAGCGCCACCTTTCTCTCCGTCTCGTCGCGCGGGCGCAGACGACCCTGCATGTCACCTTGAAGCGCCTTCACCGCGCAGGCCGCGATCACGCCCTCGGTGGCTCCGCCCGAACCCATCAGCGCGTGCATCCCGGTCTTGGTCTCCAGCGCCGCCATGATCGCCCCCGCCACATCGCCGTCGCTGATGAGCCTGATCCGAGCTCCAACCGCGCGCACCTGGGCGATCGTGTCCTGGTTGTACTCGCGGTCCAGGATCACGACGGTGAGGTCGCGCGCGTTGAGTCCCTCGGCCTTGGCAATCCGGCGAAGATTCCACTCCACCGGCATCTCGATGTCGATCACCCCGCGCGCCCGGCGTCCGACCACCAGCTTGTCCATGTAGTGCACGTGGGTGGTGAACATCGTCCCCCGCTCGGCCAGAGCGACCACCGATAGCGCTCCCGCCATGCCGTTGGCGACCGGCCGGGTGCCATCGATCGGATCCACCGCCACGTCCACCTCGGGCTCCAGGCCGTTCCCCACGCTCTCCCCGAAATAAAGCATGGGGGCCTCGTCCTTCTCCCCTTCGCCGATGACCACGGTGCCGTTCATGTCGACCGAAGCAAGGGCCCGGCGCATGGCATCGACCGCCAACTGGTCGGCCTCCTCTTTTTGGCCCCGGCCCTGGAGGGGCGCCGCCGCCAGCGCCGCCGCCTCGGTCACCCGCAACAACTCCAGCGCCAGGTTGCGATCCATCACTTCATGCGACACGTTTAGCTTTGTTGTCCCCCTGTTTGGAATGGAGATAGCGATGCGCCCCGGCTGCCAAGAGCGAGATCGGGCGGCGGCAAGAACCCGAACGGAGACCACGACTGGCCCCCGTCCCTCCCTGCCGGTTGAAGCCGTTTGGAACACATCGCGTGCGGGCCCCCAAAGTCGCCGGCCCGACCGGCGCTCGAATCAGAAGAATTCGCCCAGCATCTTCTTGACCCGATCGACCGAACTGGTGATCGGGAGTGCGCCATCGCCGGCTACGGCGTCGGCGGCCGGCCGGGGCGGATTCCGCACCGGCTCCAACCCATCCCGGGCTGGGAGCCCCTCGGGATGAACGCCGATGGCGCCCTGATGAACCCCGCCTTCTTGGACGATGAGGGCGCCGACGCGGGCGTCGCCCTCCAAGCGCCCGGTGGCGGTGATCTTGAGCCGTCCGGTCGCGGTCAGGCTGCCCTGCACCGAGCCTGAGATGGTGATGTTCTTGGTCACGATCGTGGCCTCAACCCGGGCGTCCTTGCCGACCAGCAGTTCGCCGGCGCAATCCACCTCGCCCTGGAAGCCACCCAGCAATTGACCGTCGCCCTTCATCACCAGCCGTCCACTCAAACTGTCGGACTCGGATAGCACCGTCGGCTGCACATCCTGCTTTCCGGTGGTACTCGAGAGCCCGGCGGACATCGCCTTCGCCCCGTCCATTTCAGGCATGATCTTGGTACTCCCTGGCGATCGGGCAATGCTCTCGCCCCGTCCTCGCCGACCTCTCCCCAAGGAGGTGGCCCGGATTCAGCATACCCAAAAGTAGCGCCGAGTATGGAATTCCGGCCCCTCCCAAGACCGGTGCGATGCCACCATCACAGGCCGGGGTTGGTCGCCAGGTACTCCAGGATGGCCTCGCGCTCGGGCGCCAGGGTGCCCTCCATGATCAGCTGGCCCAGCTCCTTCTTCAACCGCCCCACCTCAGGCCCCGGCGCAAGCCCGCGGATGCGCATCACGTCCTCCCCGTCGAAGGGTGGATCGAGCCGTGAGGGACGTTCTTGGAGCACGGCTTGGATCCGGCCGTCCAACTCCTCCATCCACTCCGGATGGGGATAGGCGGAGGCGGCAACGTCGGCGCGGGCCAGGTCCATGAGCGGACCGATCGCCTCGCCCGCGTCGTGGGCCAGACGGCGCACCGCGCCGTCGGTCCAATCGGGCCGGTAGTAGACCGGACGCAGGTGGAGGGCCACCAGTTTGGCCACCTGGTTGACCTCGACATTGGCAAAGCGCAACCGTTCCAAGGCGACCCGGGTGAGCTCCGAGCCGACCTTTTCGTGACCGTGAAAGGAGCCGTCGGGAGCGCTCGTGGATGGCTTGCCGATGTCGTGGAGCAGCACCGCCAGCCTCACCACGAGCGGAGGCGGGGAGTGCTGAAGGGCAAGCAGGGTGTGACCGAAGACGTCGGCGATGTGATAACCGCCCTGGCGCACGCCCTTGCAGGCGGTCAGCTCGGGGAGCAGTTCGTTCAGCAGCCCGGCCTCATCCATCAACTCCAGGGCCAGCCGGGGGCGCTCGGAAGCAAGTATCTTCTTCAGCTCCTCGGCGACGCGCTCGGGAGAGAGGACGGGCGGTTGGACGCGGTGGCGCTGGCGGCGCATGGCCGGGAGCAGGGCAGGATCGAGGTGGAATCCCAACTGCGCCACAAATCGGATCGCCCGCAACATCCGAAGCGGGTCGTCGGCGAAGGTCTCATCCGGATCGCGGGGGGTGCGGAGCAGACCCTGCTCGAGATCGACGAGGCCGTTGACCCGGTCCACCACCCGACCGTCCAGATCCATCAGCAGGGCGTTGACGGTGAAGTCGCGGCGCAGCAGGTCGTCCAGGATGCTGGCCCGGCGCACCGCCGGCTTGCGCGAGTTGGAACTGTACGACTCGCTCCGCGCGGTCGCGAATTCGAAGCGGCGCCCAGCGGCGCTCAGCTGTGCGGTGCCAAAGCGCGGGAACAGCACCGGGGGGGCGAGCCCCAAGGCCTCGGCCACCTTCCCGGCGACCTCAGCCGCGTGATTGGAGACGACCACGTCGAGGTCCGGCTCGGCCCGCCCCAAGATCGCGTCGCGCACGTATCCACCCACGATCCAAGCCTCCACCCCAAGGTCCTGGGCGGCCTCTCGGAGGGCACCGAAGAACGGTTCTAGAGATGCATCCGGGCCCATTCGACCGCCCCCACCAGGCCCCCGTCATCGCCCAGCCGCGCCCGTCGCAGGCGGGGCCGGCGCGAAGGGCGAACGTATGGGGAGGATCGCAGTGTCGATCTCAGCACCGGCGCCACTTGCGGCCACGATCGGGTCACGCCGCCACCCATCACAAACAGCTCGGGGTCGAACAGGTTGGCCAGGTTAATCAGCGCCAGGCCCATGTAGCGGGCCGCTTCTTCAACGTGCCGCCGCGCCTCCACGTCGCCCTCGGCGGCGGACTGGAAGAGGACCGCCGCGGGCACCTGATAGCGCTCGCCCAGGGCGCGTCCGCCACAGAAGGCCTCCAGACAGCCGCGCTGGCCGCAGGCGTCCAGAGGGCCGTCGGGATCGATGATCATGTGTCCGATCTCGCCCGCGCTGCCGTGTTCTCCCGACCAGAGATGGTCGTTCATGATCAGCCCGCCCCCCACCCCCGTGCTCCAGGTGATGTAGATCATGTTGTGGCTGCCCTGCCCGGCGCCGCGCCTGCCGCGGACTCCCTGGAGGCCTCGGCCGCGGCCGCCGCGGCCCAGGCGTCTGCGCTCGACCTGCGGATAGCCGGACTGGCCACCCGCACAACGGCCGCCCAGGCCTCGGCCCTGGATGCCGATCTGACCGAATCGAGGCTGGAGGACGCTTTCGATCAGGCCCGGGCGACCGCCGGCGCCCTTCTGGCCGAGGCCTACGTGGACGACGCCCCCGACAGCGCCCAGGCCGTGCCCGGGCCCTACCTGGACGCCGCTCGCCGGGTCACCTACGGGGTGCTGGACAAGTACCGGGCCGCCCTCGTCCGCATCCACTCGGACCAGGCCGGCGCCCGGGACCGGCTGGCCACTCTGGAGGCCCTCCAGGCACAGCTGGCCGACCAGCGTCAGAGTCTGGCCGCCATCGTCGGTGCCGACCAGGCCGCCCTGGCCCGCCGCGCCTCCGCCGACGCCGCCGCCCTGGCCCGATCGGATGCGGCCCGCCAGACGGCCACCACCCGCCTGGCCCCGATCAGCCTGGCGGCCACCCAGGCCCAGCAGTCGCTCATGGCCCGGTACCCCTTCGGACCGGTGTCACCTTCCGGGCCGGGCCCCGGTATGCGGGCATCCGGTCCGGCCATTACCGGAACGGCCTCCTGGTACGGGCCCGGCTTCGACGGCCAGCCCACGGCCACCGGCGCGGTGTACGACGAGTCCGGCTGGACGGTGGCCAGCCCCGATCTGGCGCTGGGCACTTTTCTCCTGGTCAGCGGCGGGGGCCGGTCCGTTCTGCTTCTGGTCAACGACCGGGGTCCCTATGTAGCCGGGCGCATCCTCGACCTCAGCCACGCCGCCGCCGAGGCCCTGGGTAGCGACGGCCTGATGCAGGTGAGCGCCCAGGTGGTGGTACCGGTCGACTCCTCCACTGCCGCGCCGTGACAGCCTGGAGGCTGTGAGCCGGGCGACCGTCGACCTCAACGCCGACCTCGGTGAGGACGGGCCCTGCGACTCGGACATCCTGAGCCTGGTGAGCAGTGCCAGCATCGCCTGCGGCGTCCACGCCGGCAGCCCCCGGCTGATGCTGGACACCTGCCGGGCCGCGGCACGGGGCGGGG
>Ga0207933_1001100_pt1 | contig 21999 bp, 15 predicted proteins | sample NGESurdeep092012_4_FD_184488 | JGI IMG/M metagenome (GOLD analysis project Ga0207933, IMG submission 184488) | Arctic peat soil microbial communities from Barrow, Alaska - NGEE Surface sample F53-3 deep-092012 (SPAdes) | ecosystem: Environmental > Terrestrial > Soil > Wetlands > Peat ...
CCTCTTGGCCGGAGCCTTGCGGGCCGGAGCCTTCTTGACCGTGCGCTTGGCGGCGGTCTTCTTCGCTGCAGTCTTACGGGCCGGAGCCTTACGAGCCGGAGCCTTCTTCACCGCCCTCTTGGCTGTCGACTTGCGGGCTGTGGTCTTCTTGGCCGGAGCCTTTTTGACCGTCCGCTTGGCTGCTGCCTTCTTTACTGCCATTCCTATTTCCTCCTTAGGGTTCAACGCCGTCTTGAACGTCGAACCGGTGGCGAACCGAACGCCTTTCGACGCCGGGATGGGTACCACTGCACCAGTCCTTGGATTTCGACCCACCCGGGGGCCACGATCGATGGGGCTGAATGAACCGAACCCGACCACTGTGACCTTCCGCCCGGATCGAACCTCGGTGACGATCGTGTCGAACAGAACATCAACCACGTCTTCCACAGTTCGTCGAGTCGACACCGTCGAATCGCTCACTGCTTTTACGAGTTGAGACTTGTTCACGATCACCTCCTCAGCGATACGCAACAACTACAAGCAAAATGGCTTTTCGCGCCCAGGTCAAGCATCAATCGCCGCGATGCACGAGCGCGCCGCGTCCGGGCGCGCTCCGACGACCCCACCTCGCGCGGTCCGATACGCAGTCGCCATCGTGGTGGCGAATCGGACCATGGACAGAAAACCGTTTGTTTGCAAGGATTATTGCCATCGGCGCAACACTCGCCGCCCTCGCGGCAACCATCGTCCGCCTCCACTCACCGACAGCAAATCACCGGCGTACGGGACGGTTGACCGATGAACAATTTTTCTGCATCACCACCTCAACACGACGTCACAATGCGACATCGCGACACTTTGGACGCGATAGCGCACGCCGAACACGCGCTCTATCTCGGCCACGATTCACGCGGTTGGTGCTTCGCCGAGCCCCAACATTCGATGATGATCCTCGGCCCGCCGCGCTCGGGGAAGACGTCGTCGCTGATCATCCCCAACGTGTTGGCGGCCAACGGTCCGGTGGTCTCGACGTCGACCAAACCGGACGTGCTCGACGCCACCGTGGGGGCCCGTTCGACCCTCGGACGGTGCCACCTCTTCGATCCCGGCAGTTCGGTCGGACGAAGCCGAGACCTGGTCCCGCTGAGATGGTCGCCGCTGCAGTCGTGCGGGACGTGGCCGGGGGCGCTGTCCATGGCCCGTTCCCTGGTGGAAGTGGGGACGTCGAGCCAGCACCAGGGTCTGACCCGTGGTGACGGATCGCACTGGACCGAGCGGGCCCAGGCCCTGTTGGCGCCCCTGCTGCACGCCGCCGCCCTGGAGGGATCCGACATGCGCACCGTCCTGACCTGGGTGGATCGTCATCAGGCGCTGCCCGCACAGCAGCGGTTGGCTGGGGCGCCCGGGCGCACCACCGAACTGGCCCGCAACCTCCTGGACGGCATCGCCTCGACCGAGTCGCGTGAACTGAGCGGTATCTGGTCCACCGCTTCGGGCGCCCTCCACGGCTTCCGATCCGACCAGGCCCTGGCGTCCACCGTTGACCCCACGTTCGATCCGGGCCGGTTCGTGGAGTCGAGCGACACCATCTACATCGCCGCGCCGGCCCATCAACAGGCGCTGGTGGCCCCGATGGTGGTGGGACTGGTAGAGGACATCAGGCGCGCCGCCTACGCCCGCCACGCCTCGGTCGTCGACGGCACGATGTCCCCGGTGTCTCCGGCGTCGCCGGAACGTCCGCCATTCCCCCCGTTGATGCTGGCCCTCGACGAGGTGGCCAACATCGCCCCGCTCCCGGACCTGCCCGCCATGATCAGCGAAGGGGGTGGCCAGGGGGTGGTCACCCTGGCCTGCTTTCAGGACCTCTCCCAGGCCCGGCAGCGGTGGCCGGGGCGGGCCGACGGCTTCCCTTCGCTGTTCGGCACCACGGTGGTCCTGCCCGGTATCGGTGACGTGGTCACGCTGGAGGCGCTGTCCACGCTGGCTGGCGACGAAGAGCTGGCCGTGCGCACAGTGTCGGCGGGCCGGTCGATGTCGGAACGGCCGTTCACCGACCTGATGACCGGCGGACGACCCCATCATGGTGAGAGCGTGACCACGCAGTGGCGACGACGGCTGCCGCCGGACGTGATCACCCGGGGTGGAGACGGTCACTTCCTCGTCTTCGACTCGCGCAATCAGCCCGGGTGGGCTCCCCTCACCCCCTCCTACCGCGCCGAGCCCTGGCGATCGTTCCGACAGATCACCCACGGGCACGACCGCCATCACGGCCGCGAGCCCCATTACGGCCGTGGCCCGGAGCGAACCCGAGGACCGGTCATGGAGGACGACCGCTGACCGTTGGTGGCGCGTCACCGCTCCATCCCGGGGGACCGGGGCGGGCGATCGGGGCCGTCCCGCCCACGGTCCCGCAGCCGCAGGCCGGCGAGGTCGGTCTCGGGCCGCGACCGTTCCGTGGGTGACGATCCCTCGGGGCGGACCGGGGGCTCAGACGCCCTGACCAGCAGGTCTGACCCCCCGTTGTCCACCATCCGGACCAGCGCCGCCGGGTCCCACCGACACCCTCCGTCGCCCTCGGCCGGGCCGGCGTCCGTCGACCGCCACGCCGCCGGAGCGCACCGCTCGACGAGCCGCGCGGCCACCAACTCGAGATCACGGCCCACGGCACCTCCCGGAGTGGCGGCACCCACCGCAGCCACCACCTCGCGGTGGCCCACCGCCCGGTGGTCGCGGGCCAGGACGACGAACTGGTGGCGCAGGCGGTCCGGATCGACCACGGGCACGGGGTCACGGCGGTGCACGCCGACGGCCCGGGTCAGGTCACCCAGGTCGAATCCGAGGTCGGCGGCCCGTTGCCGCCACTCATCGGTCAACTGGTCGACGGTTGCGGCACGGTCCTTCTCCGGCCGGTCGACGAAGAACGCCGCCGGCGACCGCCCGGCCCGGCTGCCCCGGCCGACCCCGGGTCCCGACCGCCGGAAGCGGTACTCCTCCATCCACGCCGAGCGCTGCGAGAAGACTCGGCGCAGCGTGCCCTCCACCCCGATCACGTCGCCCATCCCGGACGGGCGGAGCGCCCACGCCGCACCCATACGGTCGCCGAGCTCGAAGCGGAGGCGGGCGTGGTAGACGGCCTGGGCGGCGGGGAGGTGGGCATGGAGCCGACGGCTGTCCAGGCTGGACCATGCACCGTCCACCCCCTGGGCGATGTTGGCCATCACCACGTGGGAGTGGAGGTGGGGGTCGAGGGCGCGGCTGGTGCGGTGGAGGAAGTGACCGGCCACCGGGCCGGTGCTGGACAGGAAGGCCACCTGTCCTCGGCGACGGCGCCGGACGCCGACCCCCGACCGGCCCAGGTAGGCGAGGGCGTCGGCCACGGCCACGTGGTGACCGGCACCGGCGGCGGTGGCGATCTCGCCCGGAGCCAAGAGGTGGAGGAGGCTCACCGACTTCGGGGCGGCGAAGGTGAGGTCGAAACCGGCGGAGCTGCGGTCGCCCCGGGGCTCCCGCAGCGTCCGTCCCGAGGTCGGGTCCCGTCCCTCGAGCACCTCGGCGAAGCGCGATGAGTCGACCGGGCCGAACAGGCCGAGCGCGTCGGCCCCGGCTCCCGTCCACCGCCCCGGCTCCTCCCCGGCCACCGGGCTGTCCTCGGCCCGCCCGGGGACCATGTCGTGCACGTAGTAGTGGTGGCCGCCCTGACGGACGACATGGATCGTGAGTACCACCGGAGTCCTCCTGACCCGATGGTACCGATTCATCCTATTTCATTCAATATCAATACTTTCTATATGTCGCCACCCGAATAGCGCCGCAGGACCCGGCCCGCCGCGTCGGCGGCCAGGTCCCGGAACTCGGGAGGACCGACCACCCGGGCGTCGGGACCGAGGCGGAGGAGGAGTCGCTCGAGCCAGGCATCACCGCCCACGAACAGCTCGACCTCGGTACGGCCCTCCACCTCGGTGGCCGGGCCGGTGGCGGGGAGGGACTCCACCAGCCAGGCCGTGGCCGGATCGAGGGACAGGCGGACCCGTCGACTGTCCGGGCCGGGAACGAAGGGGTCGAACGTGCCCGTGACCGACCCGTCTACCGCCGGGTCGACCGCCTGGTCTCCCGTCGCCCCGTCGACCGGGCCTCCGACGGAGCCGCCGGGCAGCACGGCCTCCGGTGGGAGCTCCCCCTCGAGGGCCTCGGCGGCGTTGATCCGGTCCACCCGGAACCGCCGCAGGTCACCGGCGGTCTGACACCAGGCGTCGACGTACCAGTGGCCCTCGCTGGCGAAGAGCCGGAGGGGGGCGATCTGCCGTTCGGTCTCCCGGTCGGTGGAGGCCGAGTAGTAGGTGATCCGCAGCGGGTGTCGTTCGGTGAGGGCTTCCCGCACCAGGGGGAGCAGGGCCGGCGCGTCCAGCTCCACCTCGACCTCCTGACCCCCGAGGGCCCGGTCCAACTTGGCCAGGGCCCGGGACAGGGCCCCGGACTCGTCGCTGCCCGGAACAGCCAGTAGGGTCCGGGCCGCCGTGGCCAGGGCGAAGCCCTCGGAGGGGCTCAGCCGGCGGGGCCGGGCCAGGGAGGTACCCACCCGTACCGACACGGTGGAGTCCGTGACCACGATCTCCATCAACTGGTCTGGCGTATAGGGGGGAACTCCGCAGCAGGCGGCCATCTCCAGCTCGGTGACCAGGGTGGCCGGAGTGAGGTCGAACCGTTCCGCCGTCGCGTCGATGGTGGCCTCGCCCACCTGGGCCAACCACGCCAGAATGGCCAGCAGTCGACGCAGCCGGTCTGCGGTGCTCTCGGGCACGGTCAGTCCCCCGACCCAGCCGACGCCAGCGACGCCTCCAGCCGATCAACTACGGCGGCCCGCACCTCGGCGGGAGCGACCACCTCTGCGTGGTCCAGCAGGTCGAGGACCCACAGGACCAGGGCCCCGACGTCGGTCACGGAAAGCCGGACGACCACGGCGCCGTCGTCGGACCGTGACACCACGGACTCCTCGCCCAGTTCGGCCACCACCCTTCCGGCCTCGGCCCCGTCCACCCGCACGTCCACCTCGACCGCCTCACCGGTGCCGAACTGCCACGGATCCCGGGAGAAGGCCTCGTCGATGTCGAACTGCTCGGATACCCGGCCCGAGCCGGCCGGCCCGAGGGTGGGCAGGCCGTCGATACGGTCCACGCGGAAGGTCCGGGCCTCCTCGCGGTCCCGGTCGAAGCCCACCAGGTACCAGTAGCCGTGGCGGAAGCGGAGGCCGGCCACGTCCACCCGACGGGGCTCATCCCGGTAGTCGAACCCGACCACGGCGGCCTGGCGGACGGCGTCGAACAGGGACGGGAGCGCGGGCAGGCCGCCGAAGCCGAAGGTGGGCAGGTCGACCAGGGGGACCGGGGCGTCCCGGAGCGGCGACTCCCCTCCGGCGCCCAATTTGAGGAGGGCCTGACGGCCGATAGGCTCACCCAGGTGAACGCCGGCCACGGCCAAGTTCAGGGCAGCCTGCTCCTCCGCTTCGAGTCCGAGGTCGGGAAGGTAGTAGGCGTCGGGATCGACCCGGTACCCCAACTGCTCCTCTCCGTCGATCCGCTCCGTCAGGACGGGCACGCCCTCGTCACGGAGCAGCCGCTTGTCCCGTTCGAACGCCTGGCGGCGGGCCACGTGGCTCTCGGGGTAGCCCGGCACCCGGTAGGCGATGTCCCGCAGGCTCAGCGGGCGCGGCGTATCCAGCAGTACCAACAGCAGATCGGTGACCCGCTCCAGTCGGTCGAGGCGTTCCATCGGGGTCAATCTAGGGCGCCGCAGGTCGGACGATGATCGTGGCCGCCACCGCCGGGCCCTACCACTGGGATCCGCACCTCACGGCCTGGGCCGTGCTCGCCGTGGCCGGAGGTGCGGTGATCACCGGCCACCGCCGCCTCGAGCGGTCGAGCGAGCAACCCATCCCGTGGGCCCGGCGGCAGATGGCCGCCTTCGGTGGCGCCTGGCTGGTGGCGGCCGTGGCCCTGACCTGGCCGCTGGGCACACTGGCGGCCCACTGGTCCCTGACCGCCCTGGTGGTCCAGCGCCTGTTGCTGGTGCTGGTGGTGGCCCCGCTGCTGCTCCTCGGCCTCCCCTACGACCTCATCCAGTGGCTGACCCGACCCCGGTGGGTGGACGCCGTACTGCTGCGGTTACACCGGCCCCCGGTGGCCATCCCGGTGGTGACCGTGCTGTTGGTCGGGTCGATGACCCCGGTACTGGTGCGGGCCCAGACCACCACGCCGTGGGCCCGGGGCCTGCTGGACCTGGCCCTGGTGGGCGCCGGTCTCGTCCTGTGGATCCCCGTGGTCGGGCGCATCCCGGGCATCCCCCGGCTGCGCCCGGTGGTGCGGTTCGGGTACCTGGTGGCCCAGGCCGTGGTGCCGGCCTTCCTCTCGTTCATCTACATCTTCTCCAACCATCCGCTCTACCCCCAGTTCGCCCGGTCCCACGCCGCCATGGGCATGCGGCCACTCAACGACCAGCAGGTGGCCGGATTCGTGTCCAAGCTGTCCATGCTGCTGGTCCTGCTCATCGTGGGTGGGGTGGTGCTGGCGCGGGCCCCGCTGTCCGACGAGGAGTTCACCCGGGACGATCCGTTGGTGTGGGCGGACGTGGAGCGGCAGTTCGAGCGGGCCGACCGGAGGAGCGCCCGGGCCGGTGGTCCGGCGTCCGGGTCCGGGGAGGCCGATGCGGTGGCCGGCCATCCGGCTCCGGGTCCCGGATCCCCGCCGCCGGGACCGGGGCGCGATCTCACCGACCACACCCACCGGGGCGGCGACTCGCCCGAAGGAGACGGTCCGGACCCCGTCTGAGCGGGGATGCACACCGGAGGGGTGGTCGGATCCGTAGCATGGCCGGGTGACCCTGCACGCCCCCGAGGCCCCGATCTTCCGGCGCCTGGTGACCGGCACGGTGCGGGCCGGGATCGAGGAGCTGGGCGGACGGCCGGCCATGGTGGTGCGCACCGTGTCCACGCTGCGCCGGGGGGCACTGTCCATCGCGGACGGCGAGACCATGAGGGTGGCGGCAGCGTCGGCCCTGACCTTCCGGATCCCCGTGGTGCTGGTGCTGGCATCCAGCGGGGCCGATGTCTCCGACGGGGTGGCCTCACTGCACGGATGGGGTCAGGCGGCCCGGGCCCTGGCCCAGTGCTCCGGGGTGGTGCCGTTGGTGGTGGTGGTCACCGGTCCGGCCATCTCGGGGCCGGCGCTCATCCTGGGTCTGGCCGACCTGGTGGTCATGACCAGTGACGCCTTCGCCTTCGTGTCCGGTCCGGCCATGGTGGAGGAGTTCACCGGGGTGCGGATCGGGATCCACCAGCTGGGCGGGACGGCCATGCACGCCCGGTCCAGCGGGCTGTGCGCCATCGAGGCCGGGACCGAGGAGGACGCCCTGGCCCACGTGGAACATCTGCTGAGCCTGCTGCCGGCCAACCTCGACGAGCTGTCCCCCCGCGGTCCGCTGGACGACCCGGGCCACCGGGAGGTCGACGAGCTGCGGGAGATCATTCCGGCCCGGACCACCAGCTCCTATGACGTGCGGAAGGTGGCCGCCGCCCTGGCCGACGACCACGATGTGACCGAGCTGTGGACCCGGTGGTCGCCCCAGCTGGTCACGGCCCTCGGCCGGATCGACGGCCGCACCGTGGGCTTCGTGGCCAACCAGCCCCAGGCCCTGGCCGGCACCCTCGACATCGCCGCCTCCCAGAAGGGAGCCCGGTTCGTCCGGTTCTGCGACTCGTTCAACATCCCGCTGGTGACGCTGGTGGACACACCGGGGTTTCTCCCCGGCAAGGACCTCGAGTGGCGCGGGATGATCCGGCACGGGGCCGAACTGGCCTTCGCCTACGCCGAGGCCACGGTGCCCCGGGTGTGCGTGATCCTGCGCAAGGCGTTCGGGGGGGCGTACATCGTCATGGACTCCAAGGGCCTGGGCAACGACATGTGCTTCGCCTGGCCCGGTGCGGAGATCGCCGTGATGGGGGCCGAAGGGGCGGTCCAGATCCTCCACCGGAGGGTCGAGGACATGGAGGAGCGGTTGGCCCTGCAGGCCGAGTACTCCGAGCGGTTCCTCACGCCCTACCAGGCCTCGGAACGAGGGTTCGTGGATGCCGTCATCGACCCGGCCACCACCCGGGCCGTGGTGGCCGAGGCCCTGGCCGCCCTGGCCACGACCCGCGAGGTGCTGCCCGGTCGGAAGCACACCGTGGGGCCGCTGTAGAGGAGGGCGGCTGTACGGCACCGGCACGCGCCTCAGCGCGGCCCTGGTGTTGCTCAGCCCTGGCAGAGCTGTCGAACGGCGTTATTGGCGTCGGGGCTGAAACTCATCGTGGTGTAGGTGAAAGCATGGGCGACGTTGGAGAAGGCTTGGGAGAACGTCAGCGGCTTGGTGATAGCCCCCAGGTACGACTTGAGGGGCTGGCAGTTGAGCGCCCGCCTCGCCGCAGCGGTCTCGGCCGAAAGCCCGAAAATGTGGACGTTGCGGATCGTCTCGCCGGGTGCACCGAATCTTGCGATCATCCATTCGGGACCGATCACCTTTTCATGACCGGGAATCCCCCGGACGGCCACGATGGTGTGAGATCCGATGGGATTGGCCAGGGAGAGGGAGTCGGAAAGATACACGTCGGGACCGGCGACGACACCCATGGCCCCGATGCTGTCGAGGTTGATCACCAAATGGAACGGCAGGGCCGACTGCGCCGGATCCAGATTCGCCCTCACGAACGAGTTGACGTCGTTCCTGAGCTGGGCGGAACTGCGGTAGACCTTCGGGTGGATGATGAACACATCCCCCGGATCCTGTAGCACCAGCATCGACTGATTTCCGGACGAGGTCGCTGCAGCTTCAGCCTCGAGTCCCCGACCCAGTGCCACCAGCCGGATATAGCTCGACAGGTCGATGGGGTGGAGTTGACCGGTATCAACGATCCAGTTGGCCCTCTCGTCGTGCATGTCGTGGACCCAACCTGTCACGTGGTCGGGCCGTAGCAAACTGACACATACCAACATCCAGACCGCCAATCCGATGAGAGGCACGGCCAAAAGGGAGCGGAACTGGGAGACGTCTACAAAGAGGGCTAGGCAGCAGGACAGGAACGCTGGTAGCAGCAGGCGTGCTTCCATATAGTCCCCCCCCACATGCACCACGTAGTAGGCGTCGACCACCGCGGCAAGCACGGGAGTGATCAGGACCACGGTGCCAGTAGTGTCGCCAGCGGACCACCAGCGTCGGATTCTCGGGAGCACGATCAGGAGGGCCAGCAGGAAGGGTACCCAGAGCACATAGGTGGAGACGAAATTCCAGAAGTAGGCCGCTCCCTGAGATAGATAGGAGCCGCCACCGGACTTGGCCAACTCGCTGTTGGAGATGACCATGGCGAAGTAGGCCATTCGCCAGACCTCATAGACAGCTGGAAGTAGCGAAGCAGCAAAGAAGGGGAGCAGCCAGCGCCGACGCACACTGACCGCTCCCTGCCAGCCTGGTGAGGCAACCACAAAGGTCAATCCGGCGAGGAATACCACCGACATCACTAGAAGTTCGGGGCGGATGAGGGTCCCCAGTCCAGCGACGAAGGCACACCAGGTGGCCGATGTCCGGCGCTGCTCGGTTCGCACGAGAAGCCAAAAGGTCAGTCCGACCCAGGCGAAGACCATGCCCATCTCGAGGCCCGATGTCGAGAACTCCCATACGCCGGCCACCACGGCGAAGACGAACAGTCCCAGGGGGATGATCACTCCTTCATGGTCCCGGGATCCGAGTCGCTGCATAGCCCTGCCCCCCACCGTGACACCCACGGCTGTGCCACCCAGTCCAAGCCCGACAGACAGCCACTCGAGGGAGAGGAATGGCACCATCTCGTGAGTGACAGTGAGCAGGCCTATCCAGAGGGGATCGGAGTACACCTCCACCCGTTCACCCACATTGAACACCGGTCCGTGCCCCGAAAGCAGATTGTCGATGACCCGAAAGTCGATGAAGGCGTCCTCTTGGACCCACCTGTAGCAATAGGCGCCAACCAGCACGACAACAAGGGGAGCGGCAACCAACAGCCACGACAGGGCCGGCCTGTGCCAGCCAGCCCAGTCCTGCCGGGCGCGGTGGCCACCCGAGCCCGGATCGGACGCGAGCCGTGCATTCGTCAGATCGGGGTCGTTGACCAGGTCGGGCGCTAGCAGGCTCACCCGTGAGTCATCGACATCGCCGGACTCGATCTTGACCGGCATCGTCAGTACAGCGCAGGCACCCGCTGAAGTGACACCCCATCACCGGCAACAATGAGTTCGGGTTGGGATACTTCGTTTGGCAACTCGTCAGCGCTTTCGCCCGCCACCGCATCACGTCGATCATCGGTGGCTCCCTCGGGATAGCCAAGGGCCAGAATGGCGACGAGGCCTGACACCACGACGAGCCACCAGAACCAAGTGTTTAGGTGCAGATACGCGAACACCGTGATTTCCAGTGCTAACGAAGCCGAAGGCCAAAACCGCCTTCTGGACCGCCTTGAGGCCATGGTAAGACAGAGAAACAGCGGAGGTGCAAGGTAGTAAGGGGTCATGACCGGCTCGAAGAAGCAGCGAGATGCCAGCACCACGGCAGCCAGCCAGAGCAGCTGGATCGGTGACTGGGGTCGTCGCCACACAACGATGCCAAGCAGCAGAGCCAAGACGACATCGATCATACGGCCGGGCCCTCCGGAGACCTCCACCACTTGTCGGCCCGTCTCTGTGAACGTCGAGATGGCCGGATGCCCGAGTCCGGGCACCAGGGAGACGCCATGCGCAGTCTTCACTGCTCCCGACGTGAGCTTGGGCGCCAGTGCCCCCCAAGGCGTGGCGTGGTTCACCGAGGGCGGAGTCGGCTGCTGCACGAGCTGTCGATAGGTATCGGCGGCATCCCCCAGAAATGCCACACCCACCAGGAGGGCAGAAACTAGGAATGACCGCACCGCCAGCATCACCCGTTGACCCCGAGGACTGGCCCCGATAAACAGGGGAATCATCAGGGCCACCAATGGCTGCATGACGATGCCCAACCCGAACAGCCACCCCATGGCAGCCCACCGCTTGTTGAGCATGGCCACCATGGCATACAGAGCGAAGGTCACGGCCAGAGAATCCTCGGCGTGGCCCCACATGGCGGCGGTAGGCCACGCAACGCACACCACGACGGCACACAGCCACATCCGCCGGCGCTCGACCACCCCAAGGCGTTCGGCCAGCGCGTCCGTAGCGAACAGGACTGTCGAGGCCAGCAGCAGTTCGATTGGTTGCAGGATTAGCGCCGCTGAAGGGTGAGCAAGGAAATAAGGGGCATAGGACTCGGTCAGATGAAGGTGCCAGGTTATAAGGGCAATGGGCGAAAGCAATACCGCCATTCCCGGGAACGCCACGATCCCCGTACCTTGGCTGTAGAGGCCCCCGAGTGAACCCCACCCCACGTAGTGGGCGCCGCGGTAGATACCCCACAGGTCGCCCCCGGTCGCCCAGCTGTTGGCGTGGTGTACCAAGGGATTCCAATAGAACATGTACAGCAGCCCGATGAACACGAGCAGGGCCGTCAGGAGGATTGGCCACTTGCGACGGACTAGCCGTTGGCGGAACCATCCCCCGCTCTGGAGTCGTTCGGACGAGGCCGACGAGATCCGGTGGAGCGGAAGCAGGGCAGGCGGCAGGTAGCGAGACATGGTGCAAGAGGTATCGGCACGGTGGCCACTCGGGTTGAATGCTTCCCGCTTGTCAACGACCAGGCGCGAGAGTGCCCCCCATTCGGATGAAGGGGGGCACGCTCAACCAACTTGTCCATCGTCCCAGTTCCAAGGGAACTGAGACGATGGAGCCTTCAACTCACGTTACGAGGAGAAGCCGTTGGCCTGGAAGACAGCCGCGGCCGGGACCGCGGTGCTGCACGACGCCGGGGATGGGGAGGTGGCGTACTTCCCGTACCACGTGCCCGCCGCCAGGGCGTTTGTCGCCATATTGGTGTAGGGCGTACCACCAAGAGCGGCGGTCTCGGTGGTGGCATTGTCCACCACGTACCAGCAGTTGCCGGTTCCCTTGGCCTGCTCGACCAGCACGACGCCGTTACCGTCAGCAGCAATGGACACACCGACGGTAGAGAGGGTCATGCCCGAACTCACCGTTCCTGTGACAAACGACAGGTTCGGCTCAGCAGTGGTCAGCGAACCCACCAGCGAAGCGTTGTTGGCAGTCAGGCTGGCTGCTCCAACTCCACCGGCCAGAGCGTACGACTGACTGTTGGTCTGGAAGACGGACTTAGCATTGACGAGCGCCGTGTTCAGGTTGGACTGCGCAGCCCGGTCATTTGCCGACTTCGTCACTCCCAGGAAGGTCGGGATGGCGATGGCGAGCAGAATAGCCAGGATCAGCAATACGACCATGAGCTCGATTAGGGTGAATCCAGCGTCTTCGCCGGTTTCACCCGCAGCGTCGCGCCGATCGTTAAGGCGCTTGATAGCGGATGAAAACATTTACTGCCTCCTCGTAAGTTATTGGTACATCAATAGTGGACACCGGGATTGGCACCCAGATTCTCTATCGACTTCACGACTTCAAGACTTTAGGAATGTTGCGAATTTCTTTCGATCGGTGTATATTCCCAGGTCAGGACGACATAGCGATCCAGTCGAACTAACTCATCCATCGACAACATTCCTCCTGTTCGGCAAGCTGACGAGGTAACGAGGTTTCAGCAACTTGGGGGCGATCTCTCGGCTTTGTGTTGACGGCTGGCGACTCTCCAGACAACCGCACCCGAAGCCCCTCATTTGTCCCGCTCTCCGGTCACGCTCGACGACCAGGGTCACCCTGCTAGAAGGTGCACCACCGGTCGACGGCTGAACGAATGCGGTACCGCCTTCGTGGTCTACTGAGCAAACCCACTGGCATGGAAGACGGTTCCGCTAGGCACCACGGCAGTGCAAGATGTCGGCGCCGGAGAGCTCGTATATTTGCCATACCAGGTTCCAGCGGCCTGTGCGTTAGAGGGAACGTTGGCATAGTTGGTACCACCAGACGATTCGGCAACCGCATTGTCGATGACGTACCAGCAGCTGTTCGTTCCCTTGGCCTGCGAAGCCAGAATCACGCCATTGCCGTCCTGCGCGATGCCAACGCTGATGGTCGACTGGGCCAGACCGGCACTGACAGTCCCTGTCGTAAACGACAGACTCGTGCCTGATGTGGTCAGCGAGCCCACAAGCGCGGCGTTGTTGGCCGTGAGGCTGGCAGCACCGACACCGCCTGCCAATGCATAAGACTGACTATTGGTCTGGAAGATCGACTTGGCCGTAACCAGCGCTGTGTTCAGATTGGACTGTGCGGCGCGATCGTTGGCCGATTTCGTCACACCGAGAAACGTCGGAATTGCGATAGCGAGAAGGATGGCCAGGATCAGCAGTACGACCATGAGCTCAATTAGCGTGAATCCCTCATCTGAGCAGGGTCGGCATGGAACCCCAACCGACTCGAAGCGAGATGGCGTCCTGGAACGCCAACCCCGCTCAATGGTCGAACCCGACGATCGAGCCTCCTCGCTGTCGGACCACCAATTTTGCATGAAACGGGGATCCTGCGGAATGATAATCATGGACGTTTTATCGGCACATGGTTTTACAATCTGAAGAGAATTTCCCAGGTCAGAAGATTAGATGATCCTCGGCCCAGCCTTGGATTCACCTTGGAATCCCGACTATTGCTCATCACCTCATAGGTCTTTTGGCATTACCGGTCTTTTGAATGCGCGCGTCCCCGGGGTCCCCATTGTCGACATAACAGCTGGAATGGGCAAACTCAGTTGTGAATGAGTTTGATGTAGTCGAACATCGGAAGATAGAGGCAAATCACCATGGCGCCGACACCTATACCCATGAACACGGTGAGCAGTGGCTCGAGAAGTGCGGTCAGGTTGTTGACGGTGACCTCGACCTCCTGGTCGTAGAACTCGCCCACCTTCCTCAGCATGCCGTCCAACGCACCGGTCTGCTCACCGACCTCCACCATCTGGACGACCAGCGTCGGGATCACGTCTTCGTGCTCTCTCAGTGGATCAGCAAGCGGCCGTCCGGATCGGACGCCCTCTTTCGCCAGCAGGAGGACGTCGCCCACCGTCCGATTGCCCGAGGTGTCAGCACAGATATCCAGGGACTCGAGAATGGGGACGCCGGAGGAGATCAGTGACGCGAGGGTCCCGGTCATACGGGCCAGGGAGACCTTGTGGAACAGGGGCCCGAAGACCGGGGGCTTCAGGATCAGCTTGTCCCACTTCCGCCGGCCTTCGTCGGTGGCGATCCACTTCCGGAGCCCGATGATTCCTCCGATGATGAAGGCGATGATCAGCAAGACCCACGGACTGGTGATGATGTCCGAGATCTTGATGAGCACCTGGGTCGGGAACGGCAGCTTCCCCCCCAGGGTCTTGAAGAGGTTCTGGAACACGGGCACGATGAACACGATCATGGCCGTGAATATGAGCACCATCACCCCCAGTACCACTGACGGGTAGGTCATGGCCGAGCGGATGGTCCGGTTGAGCTGGGCCTGCTTCTCGATGGTGTTGGCCAAACTGCCCAGCACCTCGTCCAGGTTTCCGCCTACCTCTCCGGCCTGGATCAGCGTGCAGTACAAATGCGAGAACACCTTGGGGTGTTTAGAGCAGGCCACCGACAGGGAGGAGCCGTGCTCGAGGTCAAGCCGGACCTGAGCCAAGATCCTGGCCAGTTCCGGATTCTCCACCTGGGCCGAAAGGATTCCTAGCGAACGCACCACCGAGAGTCCCGAGTCCACCATTGTGGACAGCTGCCGGGTGATGACCGCTACCTCGCGCAGCTTGACGCGATTGGTGATCCCGGGAATCTTGATCTCTGTCTTGAGGTTGACTGCCGATCTGGGCGTCACGGAGATGGGCATGTACCCCATCTCCCGTAGCCGGCGGACGACCAGCGCCATGCTGTCGCCCTCCAGCTGCCCCTCCACGAGGCCTCCGGACTTGTCCCGGACCTTGTAGTCAAATGTCAGTGCCACGGTTCCCCGATTCTTCGATCAAGCACGGTGATGCGTTGTATTAGGTATTGAGATGGTTCCGCAGGTCTTCCTCGTTGGAAGACCGGTCATAGGCCATGGCCTCAGAGATGACTCCCTGCTTGACCAGGGTGGCCAGGCCTTGATCCATCGTCTGCATCCCGAACGACGCACCCACCTGCATGAGGGAGTAGATCTGGTGGGTCTTCGACTGGCGGATCAGGTTCCGAATGGCCGATGTACACACCAGTACCTCTGAGCACGGCACCCGACCGGTGCCATCGGCAGTCACGATCAGCTGCTGGGTGACCACTCCCTCGAGGGTGGCCGCCAGCATGACCCGGATCTGCTCCTGCTGATTGGTCGGGAACACATCGATGACCCGGTCGATGGTCTGCGGTGCGTCCTGCGTGTGCAGGGTGGCGAAGACCAGGTGGCCGGTCTCGGCGGCGGTCAGCGCGGTGGAGATGGTCTCGAGGTCACGGAGCTCACCCACCAGGATCACGTCCGGGTCCTGGCGGAGTACCCGCCGGAGCGCCTCGGCGAACGAGAAGGTGTCCTCGCCGATCTCGCGCTGGGTGATGATGGACCGCTTGTGATCGTGAAGGAACTCGATGGGATCCTCCACCGTCACGATGTGCAGCGGCTTATTCCGGTTGATGATGTCGATCAGCGACGCCAGGGTGGTGGACTTACCTGATCCGGTCGGACCCGTGACGAGCACGAGGCCCCGACGGAGGTCGGTGAATGCCTTGACCGAATCCGGGATACCCAGCGAGTCGAACTCGGGCATCTCATGGGGGATGGGGCGCAGAGCAGCGGCAATGGTGCCCCGCTGCAGCGACACGTTGACCCGAAATCGGCCGACTCCGTTAATGGAGTGCGACGTATCCAGTTCCCGCTCCTCTTCGAAGCGCTCACGCTGCGAGGCCGGCAGGATGCCGAACACCATGTCCCGGATCTGCTCATTGCCCAGTGCCGGGCAACCCTCGATTGGCCGGATGGCACCGTGAAGCCGGATGGCTGCTGGCTGCGATGCTGTCATGTGGAGGTCGGACGCCCCGACGGCCACCGCATACCGCAGCAGGTCGTCAATGTGTAGCGGCATGCTGCCGTTGCTGGCCTGTGCAGGTATCCCGCTCTGGAGCAGCTGCTCCACATCCGGCGTTCCGGTCTGCTCGACCGGACCTGGTGTGGCGGTGTCAACCAACGGTGACGCAGACGCTGGGCCTGGAGGGGGCGGCGGCACCGACCCAGCGGGCATGTCCAGTAGTTGGGTGATAACGGTCGGATCGGCCAGAACCGGATTGACCCGAAAACCGACCTTGGAAGCCAAGGCGTCGACGTCCTCCTGAGACGGAGGCTCGGCAAAGGCCACCGCCAGGACGTTTCCGTCGAACTGGAGTCCGACGGCCTCGAACTGCTGACCCACGGCGTCGGGCATGGCTGCTTGGGCCTCGGGACTTGGGGTCATCGCCGCCAAGTCGACGGCGGGGAGCTGGGCCAGATGGGCCAGGGCTCCAACCACGACGCCAGGCAAGGCCAGGTTCCTGCTGATCAGGATGGAGGCCAAGGACTGTCCGGTCTGCCTGGCTTCCTCCACTAGAGGAGCCAGATTGGACTCGGTGTCGTACCCACCTTGGACCAAGGCCTGGGCCAGTCGGGTCGACCATTCGGTTCGGGATCCTGCGGTGAGCGGACTCATGCCACCACTCGCAGAACTTCCTCGAGGGTCGTCTGGCCCTCAATGGCCTTGCGCAGGCCGCTGCGCCGCAGTGTGGTCATACCTTGGGCCACTGCGAGCCTATTGATGTCTTCCACCGATCCTCCTTCGATTATCACTCGTTCGATCTCCTCGCTCAGGGGCATCAGTTCGGCTAGTGCCTGGCGCCCTCGGTATCCGGTGTTGGCGCACGCCGAGCAACCCATGGCCCGGTACACCTGGGGAATCTCCCCTTCAGCGTCGACCTCATCCGGAGTCCAGCCCGCGGCCACGATGTCCGCCTCGGTGGGTTGGTACGGCTCCTTGCAGTGCACGCAGAGGCGCCGGGCCAGCCGCTGGGCCAGCACGGCAGACAGCGACGAGGTGACCAAGAAGGGCTCGATCCCCATCTCGATCAGACGCATGGGCGTGGACGCCGCGCTGTTGGTGTGGAGGGTGGCCAACACCATGTGGCCGGTGAGGGCCGCCTCGATGGCGATCACCGCCGTCTCCTGGTCCCGGATCTCACCGACCAGGAGGATGTCCGGGTCCGACCGGAGGATCGACTTGAGGGCGGAGGCGAAGTTCAGGCCGGCTTTCAGGTTGAGCTGAACCTGATTGACCCCCTTCATCGGAAGTTCGACCGGATCCTCCACGGTGATGATGTTCTTCTCGGGCGTATTGAGGGCCGAAAGGGTGGTGTACAGGGTCGTCGACTTGCCTGAGCCGGTCGGACCGGTCACCAGAATGGTCCCGTACGGCTTGGTGTAGATGTGCTCGTAGGTCTTCAGCATGCCCTCGTCGAAACCGAGGGAGTCGAAGCCCAGCACCACGCTCGACTTGTCCATCACCCGCATGACGACCTTCTCGCCGTGGATCGTCGGCAGGGTGGCCATCCGCAGGTCGATGCCCTTGCTCCCCACGTTGAGGGAGATGCGGCCGTCTTGGGGAACCCGGTGCTCGGCCACATTCATGTCGGCCATGACCTTCAAACGGGTGGTCACCGCCGGGGCGATGGCCCGGGGAGCGGTCGACACGTCATGGAGGACACCGTCGATCCGATAGCGGATGCGGAGGTCGGTCTCGGTGGGCTCCACATGGATGTCGGACGCCCGCTCGTTGAGGGCCTGCAGGATGAGCAGGTTCACATACCGGACGATGGGCGCTTCCTCGGTGACGGATTGGATGTCATCGATTCCACCGTCGGAGCTGGTTCCATCAATGCCCAGCGAGGCCTCCATGGCCATGTCGGCGGCATCGTTACCGCTGTTGAACGCTTTACCGATATACGCCGTGATCTGGGTGCGGGTAGCCACCACGACGGTGAAGCTCCGCCCCATGATGGTGCGGAGATCGTCCATGGCGAAGACGTCGGTGGGGTTGGAGGCCGCCACCACGGGAACGCCGTCTTCACTACCGATGACCAGGACATTGTGATGGCGGGCGGTCGATTCGGGGATCATGCCCGCCTCGACGAGATCGATTCCCCTCATATCCAGGTCGACGAATTCGAGGCCCATCTCCTGGGCCATGCCCCACATCAGATCCGCTTCGGTGACCAGATTCTGGGCCGTCAGGATGCGGGCGATGCTCTGGCGCGACTCGCGGTGCTCCTCGAGTACCGCCTCCATGTCGGCCAACGACACCCGCTCCCCGTCCACCAGGGCCTTGGCCAACGGAGGGAAGTGTGCCGTCGCCGACGAGCTACCGCCCTCATCGGGGTCGTCGTCCTGCTCGTCACCCTGCTGTTCTTTGAAGGTGGCTACGGCCTCAGCCACCAGATCGGCAGCCATGGCGGCGGAGTCCGGATCCGGGACGGCTGCGTCCCCTTGCACCGAGCGAGCCAACTGCTGCAGTTCGTCCACGCTGGCGGGTAGGGCATTCGACCCGAGAGGCGGAGGATCGGCAAGAGAAGAATCCGACCCGAACGTCGGAAGGACACTGGTGGCCGGCTCAAGGGTCGGGGTCCCATCGAAGGAGAGTCGGGCCACGGCGTCGGCAGGCGGAGGGGGTGGCGGAGGTGGGGGCAGTTCCTCGAACGAGAGTTCCTCCCCGGCCGAGTCGGCGGACTCCGTCACCCCATCCGCATCGCCAGGGTCCCCGGAGTCGTGTTCGTCGGCTGGCATCGCCGACTGGGATTCCACGTGGTCGACATCACCGTTGTCGGCCTGGGCCTCTGTCGGAAATTCCTGCCAGTCGGCATTGTCGAACGACAGCGGGGAGATCTCGAGGGCGGACCTTCCGTTGGCGCCCCGGTCGAGAACAACCTCGTCCTCATTCGACCCGTAACCGTCGGCCCCAACGCTGTCGGCCGAGTCATCGGAGATCGCCGACTCCGCCTCCTCGATGATTGCGAGGTTCTCGTCGAAGTCGTCCGACAACAGGTCGCCGAACGGATCAGCGTCCGCTCGCCGGTCCGTGTCCACCAGCACTGAGGCCTCGACCGTTTCGGGCTCCACCTCGCGTTCAGCCACACCGATTGCTCCGGACGCTTCCGATGCATTCTCAGGACCGACTCCGTCGCCATCAGGTCCGAAGAGCTGATCGAGATAGTGCCCGATCTGGTCCGGTGCGGCGACGACCGAGATGAAGTCCCGGCCGATGGACGCGCGCACGCTGTCTTGGGCGGTGAGATCGTCCGGATCCGCAGTGGCGATCACCGGCGTGCCGAACTTCCGCTTGATGGCCACCACGTGGTGTTGGCGCGCCAAGGACGCAGGAAGGATCTCGCCCGCGGCGGGATCCACCCCGTAGGTGTCGAGATCGACAAACTCGAGGTCGTGTTCGCTTGCCATCCAGCGAATGGCATCGACATCGCTCATCTGACATCCATCGGCAGACTGGCGCCTCAGATTGAACGGCAATCGAATTGTTTGCTCCCGGCCGGACCGAGCCGGCCGACCCGCCCGGCACCGGCACGCCAGCAGCTAGATCTGCGGGAGGGGCGGTGGCCTCCTCGTCAGTCCGTCGGGCCTTCTCCTATCGGTCGAGGCTGACGGCTGCGCCGGCGCTCAAGAGTGCGCCGGCTGGATGCCGATACCTCATGAGTGGTCCGGTGCCCGTGGACGGCTGCGGGTCGGACCGCGACCGACCATGCCGACCACGTACACAGACCCCACGACGCATTCGTCCACCCACAGCGTGGGGCCCGATGCATCGCCCCGCCAACCGGAAAGATCGAACGGTACTACCCTTCCTATGTTATTTGAGTGCTTTACATGAGTTCTGGAAATGTCTCGATGCTGCTAGTGACGATTCCGCTGGCCGGGATGGCGGGCCTGTTCATCGGCTCATTCCTCAACGTCGTCATCTACCGGGGACCGCTCGGCCTCTCGGTGGCCGCTCCGCGGTCCTTTTGCCCGACCTGTGACCGGCAACTGACCTGGTGGGAGAATGTCCCTGTCGTCTCCTGGCTGGCTCTACGGGGGCGGTGCCGCACCTGTCATGAGGCCATCTCGATCCGCTACCCCCTGGTGGAGCTGGCCACCGGCTTCTCATTCGTCCTGGTCACGTGGGCATGGCACGGCACGATCCTTTCCGCGGCCTACTGCGTCCTGGCCGCCTCGATGATCGCCGTCGGCCTGATCGAGTACGGCGGGCAGCGAGCACCGATCTCAGTGGCCGCCATCGGGACGGGTCTCGCTCAGGTCATCATCATCATCGGCGGTGTCTGGCAGCACCGATGGACCGTGGTGGCCGGTTCCCTGGTCGGTTCGGCAGTGGCGCTGGCCGTCTACGCCATGATCTGCCGAAGCGATCCGGAGGGGGCGGACCCCCGTGGCTACGGGCGGAGCGCCCTGCCCCTGGCGGGATGTTGGATTGGAGGCCTCGCTCTCGCCGGCCTCGTCGTCGGTGCATCCGCCTGGATCGTGGCCTACGTCGTCTGCATGGTGGGGGCGAGGACCATCACCCGACAGACGGCAGGGGCGGGAGGCCATCCGATGGAGCGGTCACTTCCCCGTCACCCCCTTGTGACATATCCCCTGGTCACCGGTATTGTTGTGGCCATGGTGGCCTCACTTTTGGTAGGGGCATGAGTCGACGATCATGAGCATGACCCATGCCCAGCCACCGGCCGCCTCGGCCGTGGTCATCAGCCTCGGTCCCGCACGGGATCCAGTCCACCGGGTCGTGGTGATCGATGACCATGAACTCCTTCGGGCCGGCACCCGAAGGATTCTCGACGAAGCCACCGGATTCACCGTGGTCGGCGAGGCCGACGACGGTGCTGCAGCCCTCGCTGTCATCGCCGAGTCCGAGCCCGACGTCGTGCTGGTGGACATCCGGCTGCCCTCCGTCAACGGAATCGATCTGGCTCGCCAGATCGTCGAGCAGCACCCGGGCACGACCGTGCTCATTCTGAGCGCCTATGACGACGAGCACTATGTCCGGGCCGCCCTGGCCGCCGGAGTGGCCGGCTATCTCCTCAAGACCACGCCCAGCGACGAGCTGATCCGATCGATCCGCGCTGCCTGTGACGGGTCCACCCTGCTGGATCGAGGCCCCTCCGGACGGGGCGAGAAGGCTCCCACCACCCAACCCAGCCACGGGACCTCGCGCCTGACCGCACGTGAGCAGGAAGTCGTGCGCCTCGTGGCCCGGGGGCGGTCCAACAAGGCCATCGCCCATCAGCTCGGGATCAGCCCCCGCACGGTCGAAGGTCACCTCAACCATGTGTTCGAGAAGGTGGGCTCCACATCTCGCACCGAGTTGGTCCACTATGCACTGGCCAACGGACTGTTCGTGCGGGAACCCGACGAGTCCTCGGCACAACCCTCGTGACCAGGCTGGGGGCTTCCGATGTCCGGTGGGCCGAGGAGGTCCAGCCGTCGAAGGGGCCCTCCGCCGTACCCTCGCTGCACTCACAGGATCTGACACCGACGGACAGCAAGATCGACCACGAAGAGGGTGTCGAGGTCAGCGGGCCCGGGACTCCAGGCGGCACTTCGAGCCCGGACCGGCCGTGGACCAACTCGGGATTCTGGGTGTTGCAGTTGGCGGTCCTGGCTCTCTATCTCATCCGCCTGGCCGCCACGGTGGCCTTCCACTTCGATGCCACCTCTCTGGTCCTCGAGTTCTCCACGCTGGCCCTGTTCATCATCCCCGTGGTCTACGCCGCCCTCAACTTCGGACTGGCTGGCGCGGTGGTCACCTCCGTCTGGGTGACGGTGCTGTGCATCCCCAGACTGGTCCTCTACCTGGACGACCAGAACAACGTCGGGGCCTGGGCCGAGGTGATGCAGCTGGTGGTGCTCAACGTCATCGCTA